>SDBT01000443.1_pt1 | contig 65685 bp, 46 predicted proteins | sample 2277101 | NCBI WGS metagenome assembly SDBT01 (sample SAMN10404973, study PRJNA504765) | marine sediment metagenome | isolation source: marine sediment core GS10_PC15, 103 cmbsf | place: Arctic Ocean: Southern Knipovich Ridge | collected 2010 | reverse complement strand
GGCCCGACGACGATGACTATCGAGCAGCTTGAACGAATGGAGGAGTGCGGCTGGGGCGGTGCGTCACTGAAACTTACGATTGACCCTGAGCCTTATATTAACAGGCGCCCACGGTATGGTTATTACCCGGAGAGAAACTTTCTTATATTCACAGCGGAAAAACGTTTGCTGCTTGATGAACTATTGAAATTAATCGAGGAAGGTCGCAAGCGTACACCCAACCTTGTGCTGTTTTCCAATATTACCTACGCAGGTGATAAAGGTATTGAGGGCTGGGTGAATATGGCCAAGAAATGTGAAGAGGCAGGCGTGCATATCAACGAGTTGAATATGTGCTGTCCTAATATGTCTTTTAACGTTGACCTGACCGGCGAAGATAAGGGCGGGCCAAAGACCGGTGCGAGCCTGGGTCAGAATGAAGAGGCAATTAAAGCCATCGTAAGGGCCGTAAAAGAAGAAACGAATATTCCGCTGTTTGTAAAGATCACACCGGAAGGCGGACACCAGGCCAAAGTGGCCAAGGCAGCAGTTGAGGCCGGCGCTGACGCGGTTGGCGGCAATGCAAATCGGCTTGGCGTGCCGCCGGTGAATCTCGATGCTCCTACAAAATCGATGTATTATCTGCAGGAAGAAATCGGGATGGCGTGTATGAACGGGCCGTGGCTGAGACCCCTGGCACTAAGAGACGTTTACGAGATGAGAAGGCTTCTGGGCAAAGAGGCGACGCTGACGGCGACGGGCGGTGTGACGACCTGGCACAACGCGGTTGAGATGATTATGTGCGGGGCTGACCTTGTGGGTGTAACTGCGGCGACGCTGATACAGGGATATGGGTTTATGCCGGAATTCATACACGGCTTTAAGCAGTATATGAAGGAAAAAGGCTACAAGGAGCCCGGTGATATGCGTGATATTCTTGTGCCGGCAATTACGGCGGCACCGGATTTGACAATCTATGACGGTCACGCCAGCCATAAGAAGGTCAATCTTGTTGCACCATGCAGATATGCGTGTCCGGCTTCGGTTCCTGCGCAGGATTATGTCTGTGCTGTTGCCAGAGAGGATTTCAGGGCAGCTTATGACGCAATCGCGGCGTGTGAGCCGATGCAGTCAATCTGTGGGAAAATCTGCCCTGCTCCTTGTGAGGACGAATGCACTCGAGGTGACTTCGATGAGCCTGTCCGCATAAGGGACATCAAGCGTTTTGTGATGGAAATGGCTAAGAAAAACAAATGGACGCCCAATATTGAAAAGGCCCCTGCTCGTAAAGAAAAAGTGGCTGTAGTTGGTTCCGGGCCTGCGGGCCTGACTGCTGCGCGGGATTTGGCAGTGGCCGGTTATCAGGTCACTGTTTTTGAGGCGCGCGACAAAGCGGGTGGTATGCTGCGGACCGCAATTCCTGAATTTCGTCTGACCGATAAGGACATTAATTACGAAGTGAATAATGTCAAGAATCTGGGCGTGGAGTTCAAGACCAATACGGCATTGGGTAAACAGATTAAATTGAAGGAGCTTCAAAAAGATTATGATGCTGTTCTGCTGGCTATCGGGGCAGACGCGGGGACGAAGCTTGGTATCAAAGGCGAAGATGCCGATGGTTATTACACGGCGTTGGATTTTCTGCGTCAGGTTGACGACGGCAGTATAAAAAAGGTCGGTAAAAACGTGATGGTCATCGGCGCAGGTGACACGGGGATGGATATTGCCAGGACGGCAAAACGCTTAGGTGCCAAGGGCGTGATTGTGGCAGAGATTATGGGTAAAGACGATTTGCGCAAGAGCGATGAAACGGCAGAAGCTTTGGAAGAAGGCGTGCAGTTGCTTTACTTAAACGGTATTACTCAGATCGTCAAGAAAGGCAAAAAAGTAACAGGGGTGAAACTGCATCCTTACCTTTTGGGCTATGAAAAAGACAGCAACGGCCTGCCCAGGCCTGTCAAGGGGACTGACTTCCAGATTCCGGTTGATACGGTCATTAACGCCACGGGACAGCGTGTAGATACGAATTTGAGGAATATGGGGTTGAAAGTCGGCAAACGAGGTGTGGTCATTGCCAATGAGGTAACGGGCAAGACCAATATCAAAGGTGTTTTTGCGGCAGGTGACATGGCTAATGGGCAGGGAACCATTATCGAGGCAGTTGCCCAGGCCAGAGGTGCAGCGGCAGCTATCGATAAGATGTTAGCCAAGAAAAAAGCGACTTTGAAACCGCTGCCTAAACTCATTCAGGTGGACAAGGCAAAAGTACTGGATCGCAGCGGCGATAAGGAACATAAAGGACGGGTGTCGCTTAACCTCAGAGGCGCTGACCAGCGTGTCAAGGATTTCAAGAACTTTACCAGGGTGTTGACCAAGGCAAAGGCTGTCGAGGAAGCAAATCGATGCCTGGCTTGCGGGTGCGGGACCGGATGCGGAATCTGCGTTGACATCTGTAAGACCTTTGCGTGGGAGCGCAAGACAGACCATGTAGAACTCGATGAGGACAAATGCCTGGCCTGTGGTATGTGCATACATTGCTGTCCGAACGATAACGTCGAGATGATTCAGACGGGGACGGAGAATCTTGTTTAATGCATGGATGCCGAGACATGTCTTAAAATCTTATTGCATAGCTGACAACAACATAATCATTGTTTGGGCGTAATAAGGACAAATATATTATGAGTCCGGCGAAGAAAGTTCGTGTTGGTATAGTCGGTGCGGGGTTCGCGGCCAATTTTCATACTGAATGTTGGCGTCGTATTTATGACTATGACGTTGAGTTGGCAGGGGTGACGTCACTTCATTCGGAAAGCCGAAAGGCATTCGGCAACAAACACGGAATTACGGTCTACGACAGCGTCGAAGCAATGCTCGAACACGTTGACGTACTGGATGTATGTTCGCCGCCTTATGTTCACGAAGAAGGCATTCTTTCTGCGGCCAGGGCGGGAAAAGGTGTAATCTGCGAAAAGCCTCTGACCGGATGCTTCGGACCGAAAGATGCAGATGATAGTTTCTACGGTAACAAGGCCGGCAAAATAGAAATGCTCGAGGAGGCTATCGAGCGACTTAAAGGGATTGCAAAGGCAGTTCGTGATAACGATGTTTTCTTCGGATACGCGGAGAATTACGTTTATGCCCCGAGTATCCAGAAAGAACGCGAGATTATAGAAAAGACCGGTGCCCAGATTCTTCGGATGTTCGGCGAGGAATCTCATAACGGCTCGGTTTCACCGGTGTATGGTATATGGCGGTTTGCCGGTGGAGGTTCACTGATGGGTAAGGGGTGTCATCCGCTTGGCGGCGTGCTGTACCTTAAGCATATCGAGGGGATGGCGAGAAACGGCAAGAGTATTCGGCCGGCAACTATAAGCGCCAGGGTGCATGAACTTACACGGCTGGGCGACTATATTGACGCGGGATTTATCCGTACCGATTATCACGATATCGAGGACTATGGTATGATGCATGTTGTCTTCGAAGACGGCACCATAGCAGATGTGCTGGTCAGCGAGGTAGTATTAGGGGGACTTTATGATTTTGTCGAGGTCTTCGCAAACAACCACAGGACCCGCTGTCGAATCAGCCCGACCAATATTGTAGATACATTTAATCCCTCCGGCGAGCAGTACAAAGACATTTATACAATAGAGAAAATAAGCACCAAGGAAGGATGGTCGCCGGCGGCGCCGGATGAGAACTGGACGGTTGGTTATCAGGCTGAGATGCAGGATTTTGCTACATGTGCGATGACCGGCGCCAAACCACAATCGGGGCTGGAGTTGGCACTTGATACAACAGCGGCGATTTACGCAGCTTATGTCTCGGCAGAAGACGGCGGCAAAGAAGTTGAGGTGCCAAGACTATAGGATTCGGGAAACCCCGCGTAAAATGCGGGACAACAGAACCCCTGGGACAGGCTCGGGGGCTAAACAAGGTAAACCCAGGGGGCGAATATGTCTTGACGGCGAAAGTGTTTTGGTGATAATTGCAGCGTCCGGCAAGAAACAATTGCAATGTCAACTGTTATAGGAGTGTGAATAACGATGGGCGAAAAGGTTGTTAAACTTGGGGAAATCAAATCGGCTGACAGTTGTCGTTATGACGGGCTGTCTTTAGGTGAGGTTATGCTGCGGCTTGACCCTTATGATGTACCGACGGCACGGGCGGGACAAATGCGGGTTTTTCAGGGCGGCGGTGAGACCAACGTATCCTGCGGTCTGGCCCATACGTTCGGATTGCGGTCTGTGGTGGTGACGGCGCTGGTTGATGATGAGGTGGGTAAAAATATCCGGAACCAAATGCGAGCGGCCGGTGTTGATGTGAGTAAGATTATCTGGTTTAACACCAAAAATGACGGTTCGAAATTCTCGACCGACCAAAAAGGGACACTTTGCAACGGTATTAACTTCACTTTTACCGGCAAGGGGATAATACCTTCCAATACGTGTTACTACAGGGCGCATTCGGCAGTTAGAGAACTAAAGCCCGGTGACATTGACTGGGACCAGATATTCGGCAAAGAAGGTGTGCGGGTGTTTAATACAGGCGGTATCCTTACATTGATATCACCGACTTCATCGGCGGTTGCATTGGAAGCGGTGAAAAAGGCCAACGAATACGGGACTTTTGTTGCCGCTGATTTGAATTACCGTTCGAAGGTGCAGCCGGACAAAAACAAGGCCAGGGAAATCAACCAGAAGGTCGCTCAGTATCTTGGTTTTCTGGTTGGTAACGATTCGGATATAAGTGACGCGCTGGGCTATAAGACAAAGGTCGCTAAAAACGCTCCGTTTGATGAGTGGATTGAGGCATATAAGGAAACTGTTCTGGCTGTCGCAAAGGACTTCCCGAATCTTAGTTTGATTGGTACGCAATGGCGAGGCGCTCATAACGCCGACCTTATTAGCTGGGGAGCGGTTCTCTACGATACGGCGGCTCAAGAATTTCACATTGCGCCGCTTAGAGAAAATATTCCAATTAAAGACAGGACCGGCGGCGGCGATTCGTTTACGTCGGGTGTTCTGGCGGCGACGATGAAAGGCAATGACCTGGCTACCGCGGTTCAGTGGGGAGCGGCACACGGAGCATTGGTGCAGATGACGCCGGGTGACATAACGATGGTTGAAGAGAATCTGCTGCTTGCAGAGGTTAAAAGAGCGTTGAGTGGCGGTGGTGTAAAAGCAACAAGATAGATCAGATAGAGGAGATTATTAAATGGCGGAATATACCAGAGACCGGAGTCGAGTTGATAAAGCTATCCGCAAAAGCGGGATAGTTGTTGTAATGAACAAAAAGCACATTAAGTGCCCCGAGCATATGGTCACTACAATGTGGGAAGTATACCAAGGGGGTTATCTGGCTGAATGCACCTTCCGAATTGACCAGGGGATTCTTGCAGAGGCGATGGGTGAATTGACGGCCAAGCGTGCGGAATGTCCGGAAGATAATCCGTTTGTTTTGGGTGTTGGCAGTGTGATAAATCCGGCTGAGCTGGATGCGGCAATCGAGATGGGATTTGATCTGATAGTAGCACCCGCCAATGTGATGGGTGGCTACGGACAGGGAAACGAGTTTGTAAAAATCTGCCAGGATGCAAATGTCTTTAATGCTCCGGCGATATTTACACCGACGGAATTACAGTATTTTATCGAACGGCCTGACGGTCTGGAGCCGGACGCGATAAAGGTTTTTCCAGCTAATTCGCATGGGCCAGGTGGAGTGAAAGGATTACTTGCGCCATACGTACGAGAGCGACACAACGGGCGAATTATAATGCCGACTGGTGGTGTGAATTACGAGACAGGGCCAAAGTATCGCGAGGCAATCAGTGCCAATGGTTATACTCCTGTTCTTGGGATGTCTGCGCCGCTGAAGGTGGTGGAGCAGGAGCAAAAGCCCGGTGACGTCGAAACGATTCGCCGCTCACTGAGTGAGTTTAAAGCAAAAATGGCATAAGCACGGGGCTAATACTGCTTAGATGTAGTCATTGAAAATGTTTTCGAGCAATTCCTGTCGGCCGCTCTTGATTTCGGGTTCGCCGTGTTCGAGAATGTATGCTTGGAGCTTTTCGAAGTCCATCTGGCCGTTCTCTATCTTTGAGCCCAGGTCCTTGTCCCATTCGGCATAGCGCTGTTTTACCGCATCTTCGAGGACTTTGTCTTCGATGAGTTTTGCGGCGTTTTTCAATCCGCGAGCAAATGAATCCATTGCGCCTATGTGGCCATAGAAGAGGTCGACCGGATCGATTGACTGACGCCTGAGTTTTGCGTCGAAGTTCAGACCTCCGGTAGTGAAGCCGCCACCTTTTAAGATGATGTACATTGCCAGTGTGGTGTCATAAATATTTGTAGGGAACTGGTCGGTGTCCCAGCCGAGCAGCAGGTCGCCTCGATTGGCGTCGACCGAGCCTAATATGTCATTCGCTACTGCGAAAGCCAGTTCGTGGCAGAAAGTATGCGCAGCGAGAGTGGCGTGGTTGGCTTCGATGTTCAGCTTGAAGTGGTCAAGAAGATCGTACTTCTGCAGAAACGCAAGACAATTGCCGGCATCGAAGTCGTACTGGTGCTTGGTAGGTTCCTTTGGTTTTGGTTCGATGAGGAACTGGCCTGTAAAGCCGATTTTCTTTTTGTGGTCGACCGCCATTTGAAGCAGCATTGCCAGATGGTCGAGTTCGCGTCCCATATCGGTGTTGAGCAGAGTGTCGTAACCCTCGCGTCCGCCCCAAAAGACATAACCTAAGCCGCCGAGTTCGTTAGTGATTTCGATGGCCTTTTTAATCTGGCTTGCAGCATAGGCAAAAACCTCTGGGGAGGGATTTGTTCCGGCACCTGCCATAAAGCGACGATGCGAAAATGCGTTGGTTGTGCCCCACAACAGTTTTACGCCGGTATCGCTTTGGAGTTTTTTGGCCTTTTCGACCATTATGTCAAGACGTCTGTTGGTTTCGGCAAGGTTGTCGGCTTCTGGGGCGATGTCACGGTCATGGAAGCACCAGAAATTGACGCCAAGCTTTGTGAACAGTTCAAAGGCTGCTTCCATAGTCATATCGGCGACTTTCATCGGGTCGTCGGAGTCGTTGTAGTTGCGAATCATTGTACCGGGGCCGAACGGGTCGTTGCCAAGGCCCTTGAAGGTGTGCCAGTAGCAGACCGCGAAACGCAGGTGCTCGGCCATGGTTTTGCCAAGGACAACCTCGTCGGGGTTATAATGCTTAAAGGCCAGAGGGTCCTTTGTGCCTGGTCCGGCGTATTTGATTTTCTTTACTTGTGGAAAATACTCACCCATTTCCAAACTTCCTTTCACAACAAAATTTTTTTATCTATTTACGCAATCCGGTTTTTTAGAACTTCGAGCCAGTTTTCATAAGCAGCTTTGTAAGCTGACTGTTTATCGGTGTCTGGTTCGGTGACATTGGTGCAGTTAAGTCCAACGAAAGCCTCCTGGTAACTTTTATAAATTCCTGCACCAATACCAGCACCCCTGGCGGCACCCTGTGAGCCGTCAGTAGTGTAGAGTTCGACCGTGGCGTCGGTTACGGTGGCAAAGGCTTCTGTGAACAAGGGACTTAAGAACATGTTGGCGTTGCCTGCCCGTACCGTTTTCAATTCGATTCCAATATCGGCCATAATCTGAAGGCCATAGTTTAAGGCAAAGACAATTCCTTCCTGGGCTGCCCGCAGGAGATGGGATTTTGTATGAATGTTGAAATTCAAGTTGTGAACAGAGGCCCCTATGTTTTTGTTTTCCAAAGTTCTTTCGGCACCGTTGCCGTAAGGCAAAATTACCAGGCCGTCAGAGCCGACCGGAACCTGGGCGGCCATTTTGTCCATCTGGTTGTAATCAAGGCCATCGGTAAAATTATGCTTGAGCCAGCTATTCAGGATTCCTGTGCCGTTTAGGCACAGGAGCACGCCGTACCTTGGAGTCTTGGGAGAGTAATTAACGTGGACAAAAGTGTTTACCCTGGATTTGTGGTCGTAGTCGGGTTTGTCACTAATGCCGTAAACAACGCCGGAAGTACCGGCGGTGGCGGCGATTTCGCCGGGATTTAAGACGTTAAGAGAGAGGGCATTGTTGGGCTGGTCCCCTGCCCTGTACGATATTTTCGTTCCGGCAGCAAGTCCCAGTTCATCGGCGGCGGCTTTAGTAAGCTCGCCCTGGACAGAAAAGGTCGGGGCGGCTTCTGGAATTAAATTATTGTCGATGCCATAATGGTCCAGCAACAGTTGTGCCAGGCCCTGCTTTTGGAAATCCCACATTATACCTTCGGAGAGGCCCGAAGGCGTGGTTTTAATCTGGCCGGTCATTTTCATCGCGATATAATCGCCGGGCAGCATAATCTTGTGGATTTTGGCATAGATGTCCGGCTGGTTCTGCATGACCCATTTTAATTTTGAGGCGGTGAAGTTGCCGGGCAGATTTAGTAAACTCTGCAAGCACTTTTCGGCACCGATTTCCTGCGCTGCCTTGTCGCCGATTTGCACCGCCCTGCTGTCACACCAGATTATTGCGGGTCTTAGAACTTCGAAGTTTTTGTCTACGGCAATCAGGCCGTGCATCTGGTAGGAGATACCAATGGCCTGTATGTCCCTGGTGTCGAATTGGGCTTCGGCCTTAATCTTGTGCGTTGCTGATTTTACGTTTTCCCACCAGACAGAAGGGTGTTGTTCTGCCCAGCCGGGGTGTTCTGCGATAATCTCAAGTTCTTTTTCCGGCGAGGTTGCGGCAGCGAGAACTTCGCCACTCTGGCTGTCGAGCAAGGTCGCCTTTATTGACGAGCTGCCAACGTCGTATCCTAACAAAAGCGCCATCCATTATACCCCTTTGGCTTTTCCCAGCATCAGTGCAAATATAATCAGAAGTATACAGATAGGCAGCAGGAGATTCAAACTCTTTTGAACCGAGGAGTCTTTTGCAAGATTGCCGATGGCCTTTGGCACAAGCACGGCGCCGAGCAGACCCACGGCAAAGATAATTCCAAAGACACTTCCGAAATTTTCAGGACATTTGGAGTAAATGACACCTATAATCGTGGGAAAGCACGGTGCAAAGGCAAGACCTGCACAACCGGCAAGGACACTTATCCATATTGCCGTGCTTTTCCTCATTGCCAGTATGATAAAGGCACTTATCAGGGCGGCGCCGGCGACAAACCAGCTTCCGTGTACGGTAATCATCTCTATCTGGCTGGCGATTAAACGTCCGACCATCATCGCTATGGCAAAAACCGAGAGCATCTGCTGTGATGTGGCATCTATAACAGCGTTATCGAGGCCGGGCAGGTCTTTGGTGATGACTTCCTTGCCATACGGCGGCAGCCAGTTACAGAACGTGGCTTCCAGACTGATATAGCAGAAAAGTGCGAGTCCGGCCAGAAGGATGGCTGGTACCTTGAGAAGTGCCACTGCATCTTTAATCGAAAATCCGACAGAGCTCTGAGGATATTCAGCCATAACGGCAAAGATGACAGGGACCAATACAATGACTCCGAGAACCGCAATTGCCTTTTCATAGGATGTTTTTTTGAACAGGAAGCTCACGATAAGGGGCGTCAGAAACAAGCCGAGGCAACAGAAGACGTTTCCGAGGTTGCTTGCCGCCACCGGATTTTCGCCGTTGAACAGTACCACCGGGATAAGTGTATTTCCTACGGTGTTCATCGCCATTGCACCAAAGCCCAGCAGCAAACAAGGTATAAGCACCGCTACATAAGTCTTGCCGGCGGCAAATACGAAGATACACGCGGCAGTAGCTATGAATCCGAAAATCGCCACGGGCTTGTATCCGAACTTGTCCACTACAACCCCGGTAACCAGGGACGCAATCAGGCAGGTGAGCATGAATGCTGAAATCAGTGAGCCGAATTTGGCCTGGTCGATTTTCAGCCGGGGCATTAATTTGACGCTGATAGAGCCAAGCAGCGTAAAGCACACACCCAAACCAAACACACTGAACAAAGCTACGATCTTTACCATTTTCCAAACTCCCTTTTTGTAATTAATTCAAACATCAAAAATTAAAAATCAAAAACTTGTCCTGAGCGCCGCCGAAGGATTACGGTCTCGTACTAAATCCTTATTCACCTTCGCCCGAGGGAAGTTCAACAACCTCCGGCTCAAGTCCCAAATCTGCGAGTATCAGATAAACGGCAAATCCAGTTACAAAAGACATCAACGTTTCCAAGCCATAGCCAAAACCGATTCCAGGAATCACACCTAAGATTCCCACAACAAATCCCAGTGCCCAGGCAATGTAGCCTGCCCAGTTGATGCCTTTTCGCGGTCCTGACCACTTGCCGTTGCGCAGATAGTCTGCCGACATGGCCCCAATAATCGGGCCGAACGAAGCACCCATAATCAAAAAGACACCCACAAGGTTTTGTGCTACACCGGTAGCAGCCAGGATGATACCAATCGCTCCAGCAGCCAAAGCCAGGCCGATTCTTGGCAACTTTGGAAACATAGTTGAAAAGGAGTTTGCCGCCAGGAATGCGCAGAATCCGGTTGGGCATAAGCAGGCAATTACAAATACCCAGAACATAATCTTTGAAACAAATCCTCCAACTTCACCGATGGAACCGATGAACGCCGCGAAAACGTCGAGGTTAGCCGTGCCCATACCCGCTTCGACAGCAATCTCCGGATTCTTACCCATGGCACCTGCCATCGTAATTAACGCAAGCAAGCCGGCAACTAAGGCGGCAACCGAGATTCCCCAAAAACCTCCAAGTACCACATCTTTTTTATTACGACTATTCGTTGCGAAATCCGCTCCTGCGGCTCCGGCTGTCGCGAAAAAACCGGTTGCCGACTGCATTGCCGCAAAAGCGCCCAATCCCAAAAGAGGAATCAAAACTGCCGCACTTTCTGAAATCGTTACAGATGAGTTGAATTTGGCGAGTCCTTCCCTATTTGCAAATGCCGCTACAATCATAATCAACAATGGGAAAATAGGCAGCCAACTCGACAACCAACCCAGCCAGCTAATTCCTACAGCACCAACCAGAGCCAGCGCAAAACCCCACAGTCCACACACCACCCAGAAGAACGGCGAGCCGGGTCCTGCGTCAGAGCCAATCGCTGTCATGAAAAAAGACGCGGCTGAGAAAGTAAAGACCGCGTGCCAGCCGATTTGTAATGCGCCCATCAACAGCCCGGGCATCAGGATGCCACCCTGTGTGCCGAATGTCGAAGAACCGACCACATAAAGAGGCATTCCAGTCTTCAGCCCCAGCGTTGCCGGCACGTAGTACAACACAAAGCAGAACAAAGCCCCCAAAAACAGCCCCACAACTCCAGCCCAAATACTGCCGTATTGCAGCGATCCGGCCATCCCTGCCATAAACGGTACAGAGATGAATATCCCTGCATACGAAGGAGCAGTGTTTTTGTACCAAGGCGCCCTGTTTTCCATTGGATTCGGGGACGCCGACTTTAGATAATCCGGCAGTATTGGGTTACTCATAATCTGTTCTCCTAACTAAAATACCCTAACCTGGCTTATTACTTTATTATTCCCGCTTTTGCAGGAATGACGATTCATTACAAAGCACCAGTGCACTACCGCTCTTAACTGTTGGGTTCGTTATTACCCTTTTTAGCTTTTGTCAAGGCGTTTCCACCACAGTGGGTGATGGTGCTTTGCCCAGTGGAAACTTACATAGCCGGAGAAAATCGCCTGCCAGGTGCCGGGATTAGCAATTGTTCCAAAATAAATATGCATTATGACAAACATTGTTGCAAAGAGGCTGCAGTAACGATGTACAAGGTAGAAGACCTGGTGCATTTGTATACTAAATAATGGGAACATCATTGCCAAGGCGGAGAGTATAATCAAAATGCCCATGACCGCGATTGCCCAGAAGAAAGCTTTCTGTCCGCCGTTGAATCTGTCAGCGGGGACATCCTGGTCAGTTCCTAAATACCCGCCGAATTTTTTTGCCCATTCCCAATCACACAGCAGGAAGCGACAGTCCTCTGCCCATCGGATTGCAATAGCTGCCAATCCCAGAGCGAAAAATACGGCGGCGATAATATGGACAAGCCTGAGCCAGCCGGTTAAAGCGGCATCGGTAAATATTGTCGCAATGAAGCCGGTGACCGCCAAAGTAATGAAACCAAGGAGCGTAATGGCGTGGATGAATATTTCCGGCCTGCTGAAGCGTCGTATGTCGCGTTTTTCCTTTGCCAGTTCAGGGCTTTTGGGGCCGAAAATCAAATAGTGAGCAACAGCGGCTGCCGGTACCGCTAAAATCCCGATTACCGAAACAATCGGAAAAATGTTATTTAATAAATCTACCAAAAACATAGCTATGTCCTAAATCGCAGCCTAATCGGCCCCTGCCAAAAGTTTCAAAAATCGTCGCAGACCTATAAATCCATATAATATTACAACCGCACCAACAATAGCACACATTGCCAGGATCAAAATTGCCAAATACGGACGAATTATGACCATCAGGGCAAAAACTTTAGTGAAAGTTACATCGATATCCTGGAAATCATACATATTTTTAACGACGTTCTGTTCTGATGTTACAGGACTGTCAATAGCAACCTTGCCAAAGAAGAAGGGAGCATCGCCGGCGTGACAATCCTGACAACCGCGAGCACCCAATGCTTGAGCGGCCGGCCTGATATCATGAGCGATTGGCCATAAGTAAGGCCTGGCAGCCTCGTGCTCAGTTGCAGCCAGTTCGCCTTTTGCATTGAGTTGATAGAGTTTTCCGCCGCTGATATAAACCGGCCGGCCTGGTGCTGCTTTCTGCGAAGTTAGCGCCGTCAGTATTTTGGTAAGATAAGTTTCTTTCAAAACAAGCCAGTCGCCGGAAGGCCGAAGCCTTCTTTCGCCAATTACATTGCCAACCACAAGCTCGACAACTTCAAGTGAGATTGGGGTGACAGTATGGTCTTCGAGGCTGCCCCAGAAAGCCGGCCAAATCAGATTATGCGGGCCGATTTTACCGTCCGGGTTTTTGGCAAAGACAGGGGTTATGATATGCGGAAGCGCGGCGTCGGCTTTGTTGACATTGTAAGTTCCCAGGGCGTGGGCCCTTGAGGTTTTAACTCGGCGGGTTCCAGCAGCAGGCCAGGGACCTGAGTGACAGGCGGTGCAGGTGAGTTTTTCAAAATGTACCAGTGGGAAATTAGTACGCTTCACCACAGGCGCCCCCGTGCGCCCCGCCATTGGTACATCTGAGGAATCGTGTTCCAAATGACAGCCGGTACAGGAAGCGGTGGCAGCGAGAGGGTTATGCGATGTTGAAGCTTCATTTTCATAGCCGCGGGTGATATCGTGGTCGAGCTCATTGCCGTGACAATCGATGCAGGTTAGACCTGCTGCCAGATGCACATCAATACCGGCCGCTGCCTTTTCCGGGGTTTCTTTGCCTACGATTTTATTTGAATGACAAAAATAACAACGTCTGTCAGGAATTTCTTTGGTAATATCAAAGAATACCTGATTTTTGTTGTCAAACTCATGCTCGCGATATTTGATAGTTGGTGGTTTCAACTTCGGGTCATCGAGTATACCAGGCATCAGGGGGTCATAGGTGTCCGGCATATCTTCTGCTGAGCCGGTGACATTAGCGAAACGGCAGGCAGCGGCCGGTGCCCAGCGGAAATTCTGTTTGTTTACCTGGGCGGCGTATTCGGCCTGGTTGTAAGCAGGGTCTGCTTCGTGACAGCTTAGGCAATTGATTTCCAGTTTGCCGGAGACAAACGAGCGCATAACTTCGTCAGGATTATCACTTTCAAGTTCTCCGGGGCCGCCACCCGGCATGTGTCGAGCGAAAAGCCCGGCAAACTGCCATGTGGTAAGACCGAGTTGCTCGGGGTTGTAAGTTCCGGGCCATTGGCGATACGAAAGCGGAATCTGAGTGGCAATATTGGGGTCGACAAGTATCCATGGCTGGCCCGGCCGGCCCGGGGCAACTTCGGGGTCGGCGGCGTTAAAATGCCAGCCTTTTTTGATTATATCGTAGCCATGACAGGCGCCGCAGGTCAGCTTTGTAGAGAACGGCATAAGGGGGTCATCATCGGGTGCGATTTTTTCGTCCTCGGCGTCAAACAATTCAATGAGATGAACAGACCCGGCGAGGCTTCCATCGCTTCTGTCACCAAGTTTGCTGATTGTAGCAGCTAAAACCGGCATAGCCAACATCAGCCAACATAAAATCGCAATGCAAATCAATCCTTTTTTTAGCATACAAATCCTGTGTCTAAATCGCGAATTCCTCCGGCTTGAAAGAAAGCTTTTTGGCAGCTTCTACCGCTTCGTTGACTTTCAATACTGAGACCGCTGATTCGTAACCAATTTCGGCGGGACAATTAAGTTTTGCATTGCCCCTTACCGCATCGAAGAAGTTTTCCAGGTGCGGTTTATGGTATGGGTCGGTGAATTTGACCGGAATCGCATAGCTGGGTGGTGCGACTGTTTCACGGACATCCAGTGTAGTGTCTGTCTTAGGCTTTGTTTCCTGCTCGACAGGTTCGGCTAAATAACCTGCTTTGACCCATTTGTCCCAGTCAGGTGCCATACCTACCTCACGGTAAAGAGCACCTCTACCTGCCGACTCCGAAATGTTCAGCGTCCCCTCGTCACCCATAAAGGTCTCGAAGTATCCGTTACTGCTATTAGTCGTTATCGTCTGATAGAACGCCCGAACAATTCCCTGCTTTGTTTCATATTCGAAGATAGCCAAGACGGTGTCGTACCATTCATGGTTCGCTTTGTCATAATAATCAGTTCCGCCGCTTGCTATGACGGAGGTGGGATTTATCCCGAGGAACCAGTTGTAAATATCTATCTGGTGCGACCCAAGGTCCACGATAGGCCCGCCGCCCAGGCCCTTATACCACCGCCAGTTCCTGAATTGAGACATCGACTTAAAACCATACTTCTCCAACATCGCTTGCTCAATAGGTGCTTTTTTGGGAAACCCTAAGTCGGGCTGAACCGCACGATTCCATTGACCATTTACAGTTGTAATCCGGCCCAACAGCTTAGCCTTCTTTATCAGCTTATCATAGCAGTGAATGTATCGAGGATTACTGCGCCGCTGATGGCCAATCTGCAGGAGCTTGCCGGTTTTCCTGACGGCCTGAACCATCTTGCGGGCGCCTTCAAGCGTATTCGACATCTCTTTTTCGCAATAAACATGAAGACCTGCTTTCAAACAGCCAACCGTATGCTCAGCGTGCCAGAAATCCGGAGTTGCGATTATCACAGCATCGAGATTCTTTTCATTGGCCAGCATTTCGCGATAATCTTCGTAAGCGTTGTGTTCATGCTTATATGCTTTGAGCATACGGGAGACCCGCCTCTGGTTGTAGGCTTTCCAGATGTCGCAGACGGCCTTGAAACGAATGCCGGGGATTTTGAGGCAGGCGTTTAAGAGTATCTGGCCCTGCTCACCTGCGCCAAGCAGAGCCACATTTATATCATTTGCTTTTTTGTCGCCGGTTGCGGCCAAGACTGTCGGCGAAAATACTAATCCTGCCCCAACAGCAGCGGTGGAACGCAGAAAACCGCGTCTGTCTAATTCCTTTTTGCTTTCTTGATTGCTCATTATACTTCTGCCCATCTCTGTGAATTGACAAAACCGGTTAAAAGGAATAATTATACAGATTGAAATATCAAAAATCAAAGATTAAAAATCAAAATTGCGGATTCAGCCCCCATAAGGGGTAAACTTCGGCTGAAGTTGATTTTATATTATTTTTGTCATAAACTGTTAATTATAACGTCCAGCCTTCGCGGTACTGGCTGTGGAGGTATTCATTGGCCTGCGGGACGTTGGTGACCTTTATGTTGGGGCCGTCCCACTGTAGTTTTTCACCGGCACGGATTGCGAGATTGCCCAGCAAAACTATCTCGGTCAATGGCCCTGCATAGTCGAAATTAGAACAGGCGGGGTCGCCGCCCTTGCAGGCATCAATCCAGTTTTGTTCGTGGCTGGCGGTTATTCTGGGAATTGTCTTCGAAGGTCGCTTATAGGCCTGCATTTTGGTTTCCGGAATAATCCGCGGTCCCCTGCCATAACAGGCGCACATAATCTTTCCTTTATCGCCGGCAAAAAGCACCCCTCCGTTTTTGTCGCCCATTTGCCGGCCGGGTTCGAGTTCCTCGGGCCGAGGGGGCATCAGGCCACCGTCGTACCAAGTCAGTTTGACCGGGGGCATTTGGCCGCGAGCAGGGAAATAGTAATGAATGATAGAAGCTACAGGGTATGTTTCCGAATTCATCTTGGTGGAACTTGCTTCGACGCTTGTCGGATATCCAAGCTTAAGTGCGGCATATACCGGGTCAAGTATATGGCAGGCCATATCACCCAAAGCTCCGGCTCCGAAATCCCACCAGCCACGCCAATTGAAAGGCAAGTAACACGGATGGTAGGGCCTGTGTGGAGCAGGACCGAGCCACAGGTCCCAGTCAAGTGTCGATGGCATCGGCGGTGTCTCTTTTGGTCTGTCGATACCCTGCGGCCAGATGGGTCTGTTAGTCCAGGCATGAACTTCGCGTATCGGGCCAATCGCTCCATCCCATATCCATTCACACATCAAGCGCACGCCTTCGCCGGAATGGCCCTGATTGCCCATTTGTGTGGTGACTTTATACTTGCGGGCGGCCTCGGTAAGTTTGCGTGCTTCATAAATCGTACGTGTCATTGGCTTTTCACAATATATGTGCTTGCCCATTCGCATCGCCTGCATTGCAGCGACTGCGTGGGTATGGTCCGGAGTTGCCACGATTACCGCATCAATGTTCTTTTCCTTATCCAGCATTTTCCGAAAATCGCGGTATCTTTTGGCATTCGGGTATTTGCAAAAAGATTCTGCACCACGTTCTTCATCCACGTCACACAGGGCGACAATATTTTCACCAGCACACGCATCGATAACGCGTCCTCCCCTGCCGCCTGCACCTATGGCAGCTATGTTGAGTTTTTCGCTGGGTGGAGTGTTACCAGGACCTCCCAGGACATGGCGAGGTACAATGGTAAACGCAGCTACAGCACCGGCCGCGGAGCCTATGAACTTGCGGCGTGTAATTTTGCCGTGGGATTTGAAAGTTTCGGTTTTATTTTCCATAATCTATTATCCTCTAAGATAGCGGCGAAAAGAACCAAGCTATTCTACACCCCGGTGTAAATTTAGGCAAGATAAAATCGACTTCCTCGAAGCCCACAAATGGGCCAACAACCTTACCACCTACCGATAAGGCAGCGGCTTCGGCGAGAGCCACTCCACTACCTGGTCCTTGATAGCCCAGGCCATGAAGAAATTCCCAGCCGGGTTATGGTGCCCAATGAAGTAACGCTGAATGTATTCATCCACCTCGCCTCCGAACTGCTTGTACTCCTGGCGGTAAGCATCCCTCAAATCAATCACGCGGTACGGCTTGTCCGCAAGCCAATCCACAAAGCTCTGGTCGAATCGACGCTCGCCGCGAAGGTATGCCGCAACGTTACCTTGTGAGAAAGACAGGATGACCATCAGCTTCTTGCCGGTCCTCTTACAGAACTGCTCTGTCCAGGTGACCACATTCCTCGTCGAAAACATCGCCGCGGCCGTATGAATCTTATGAAGCTGGTCCTGCGGCGCCATCTTCGAAAACCCCTCGGTGCTCACCCCAAAACACCCGGCAATCTCGCGAACCTGTTCCACCGACACGCCCCGCTTTTTTTGACCCGCCAGATGAAGCTTCAGCACCTTATCGTCGGCGAACATCTTCCAGACATACTCCTGGTCACACAACTGGTAAACCTCATCTGCCTTCGAGAATATGTTCGGCACCTGCTGACACACCCCTGCCTCCACATCCACCCGAAGATGCGGCAGCGTGAAATTATCACTGATGACCCGCCCGAACCGAATCGGACGCCACGCATCAAGATTGCGATAGTGGTCATCGTCCCAGATATTCAAAATAATATATTCGGCTGGATTCTCCTTTTCCACCTTAAGCATTCGAAGATACGCCTGGTAAACACTATAGCCACCTGCCCCATAGTTGCGAATCGGTTCCTGAAAATGCCCCGCCAGATACTCCTGCCATGTCTCACCGTCACTGACCTGGTCACAATGCGTAAAGCTGTCCCCGTATGTATGTATCCGGCAAGGGCGGTCACCAAACTGCACAACCTTCCGTGCGCCATCCTCCTCGTAATGATAGAACCCTTTCGAACCGTCCACGCTAAGCTGGCGCACCGCATCGCTCAGCACCCACCCCAGTTCCGCATCGAACGTCCAACCGTCATTGCGACTGAGCCCCTCAGGCCAGTCCGCACCGCGTATAAAATTCGTTACGTGCTCTCGCGTCGGAACAAGCGAGCTGAGAAACTGTCGCCTCTCGAACGTGCCTGCCGCCTCCGGTTGGTATTGGTCGATAGCTACTTTTTGGCGTTTCTGGTTTTGTTGGCATCCGGAGGCGAAGTAAAGAATCACAATCGCCGATGCCGCTGTTACGGCAGTGGCGCTGATAAAATCTCGACGAGTAATTTTCATAAAAACTCCTTTAGACTGGGATTTCCCATTTATACCCCGTTAAAGGCTTACAGCAAAACATTTTTTGTTTCCTCAAATCAACATAATATTTATAAACCATTTCAACTTCACCCCGTTAGAGACTTTTCCTTCGGGTCTCTAACGGGGTAAATGGTTACAGGACATAATTTTCTCCGTACGAGGTCCGGCAGTAAAAAGTTTGAAGTTGGGTTTGATTGGGTTTGTATCTCGTATCTCGTATTGCGTATTGCGTATCGCGCTGGGGGAATTGGGTTTGATTGGCTTTGAATTGGGTTTGTTTTTCTTCACAATCGCCACTTACGGCCCAAAAAACGCATAAATTGGGTTTGTTTCGCATAATAATCGTTGCTCACTTCGACAAGCTCAGTGTAAACTCCTCTGGTCTCTCGTCGCTGGTTGCTCGTTGCCGGTTGGCTGTTGGCTAAGCCTGCCTATGGCATGAATTGTACTAACCCGAAGCTCCTCGCTAAAAAAAGGTGGTAAGCCATCAGGAACAACTTTGAATTTACGATTTACAATTTACGATTAACATTCTAATCCATTAGTTTGATACGTATTATACCATAAAATAAGTTAAATGTAAAGTGGAAAATTGAGCCCCTTCGACAGGCTCAGGGTAAACTCAGGCTCAATCAAAATCAAAAATTAAAATGCAAACATCAAAATTACATATCAAAATTCAAAAAGAATACGACTAATTTAGACACAGATGAACTTGTCGCGGCCTTTGGCCGCAACCAAAAGATTAAAGAACGGCTCTTGCGAATCCGGCGAATGTTTTTCGCCTCCGCCTTTCTTTTTGCCGCCTGGCCTTCTTACGAAGACGGCGAAAAGCGGACTACGGCGAAAAACAAAAGGCCAAAAGTTTCTTTTTGAAAAAAGTCTCATAACATATTAAAAACAAATAGGTTACAGTTGACTGTTTTAAAAAACACGCATAAAAAACAAGAAGTTGAAAGATTGTATTACGAAGTTCGCGAAGTTAAATCAAAGAATTCAATATTTCTTCGTGTTCTTCGTGCACTTCGTGGTTATGCACAGCATGCTTTACGGTAGTAACACCCCTTTGCACGACATCATCCGGGAAATCCGGGTTAGAATAATACCTGTTCAATTACTTCTTATATACCACTGCCACAGTGCGGTCAGTGCGAACCATGATATAGGCGTTCAATTGCCCAACTGTTGTTGAGCAGTTGTGAGACTTTTTCGTCCAGTGTCATCCGGCCAATGAGGTCTTTAACTCTTTCGCCGATGGACTTCGAACTATCTTTGTAAAGCGGGAAGTCCTTATCACTCATAGTATATAAGTTCCTTTATTGAACGGTTTTCAGGAGTCGCTGTGCCAAGTTGCTAAGCCATTCGTTTTTTGAAACGGCAAGAACCTTCCGCAATGCAGCCTGTGTTTCTTCGGGGTCTGTCTTAATTGTTCCTCCTGCAATCTTAACAACAGCGGCTACAGCTTCGGGCTGCAGGTCTGGGTCATCGAGATATTTGGCGGACATCCGAAGAGAATCAATGCTCCTTACTTCGGCCAATCCGGATAATACCATACGCTTTTCGTTCACATTCGAGGCCAGTTCCATTGCCTGCCAGTACAATGCCACGGTCCCTTTAGCTGAACGGTCGCTTTCAAGGCCTATAAGGCGGATAAAGCCTCGCAATGCCAGCACCTTATGTACCTGGCTGTCGGAGGTCTGCACTATTTTTAACAGATCCGGTATGGGTTTTGTGTTGGGCCAATCAGAAAGTGCGCGGATAGCGGCTTTTTTTATTTTTTCATTTTTGTCGGCCAGCGCATTGCGAAGTATATCAAAGGTGCCCTGGTCACCTATTTTGCCGAGGATATGCAGCAAAAAGACTTTGATTTCTGTGGCAGCGCCGTGCTCTAATACAGCTACTATCGGCTGGGCTGCGACTTTCTTGTCAGGGGTCGTATTGGCCACAGCAACGAAGGTTTTTTCTGCTTCGGTGCGTTCGGCGGCGCTTTCAGCCTCAATCAAAAGTTGCAAAAGTCTTGGCAAGTCCGCAGGGCCGGCAATGGAGCTTAATGCCTTGAACGACTCGACTCGGACTTTGCGGTCGGTGTCCTGTGCGGTCTTGAACAAGGTCTTTGTTGCTGTTTTGATATTGCGCTGTTCTATGCTGCGAACCAGTTCTACTTTGACTTTAGCGTCAGCCTTTGGGATAGCAGCTAAAATCTTTTTGTCAACTCCTGCGCCCTGCAGACGGTAAAGGCTATTACGGGCGGCCTGTTGTTCGGGGCCTTTAGCGGTGGTTGCTGTCTTTGTGAGCAGGTCAAGATTTGAGACGTTGCCCAATACGCCTATAGCACTTAAGGCAGCGACACGAACTTCGGTGTCCGGGTTTTTGGTTGCTTTGATGACTGCGGACAAGGCTCTGTCGTCACCACGGTCGGCCAGCGCCGCCAGTAACTGTGTCTGTCTTGCGGCAGAGAGTTTAGGCACAAGCCCGGCCAGTGCTTTTGTCATCTTGCCGCCTTTTACCTCTCTTGTCATTCTTATAGCCGCGACCTGCATCGCGGGGTCGTCACTTTTGATAGCTTTGACGACGATTTTGCCGGCCTTTTTGCCGGAGGCGGCAATTTGGCCTCGAAGTGCGGCAACACGAATCGGCTGGGGTTCTTTGGCGTTAGTTAATTGTTCGTAGATAGCCAGGGCAGCCTTATTCTCATTCATATCCAGAAGCTGGTCAGCACATTTGAGATAAGAATCCAGAACAATTGTTCGTAGTTGGCCGGTAGTTTTATTTTTGGCTGTCGCCAGTACTTCGGCAGCGTCTTCGTTGGCGATTTGTCCTAACGCAGCAACGGCGGCAGCGGCGACGGTATTGTCAGAATCATACACAAGCTCGCTTAAAGCACTAACAGATTTTGCGTCTCGCCGCATACCCAGGGTATTGATTATGCCGGTCTTTGTTTTGCCGGTCGTTTTAGTCAGAGCTATACGCAGGGCATCATCCACAGCGGTTCCGGGGATACGCTCCAGGGCGTACCTGGCCATATCGGAGGTATCGGGGTCAGCGGCCATGATAGCCAAGATAGGTACCAACCTTTCGGTACCTATGATTCTCAATTCTCTACAGACATATTGTTTGACATCGAGGGTCGCGTTCGAGAGGAGAAATCCGGCCAATTGTATTTCATATTGTTTAAGAAGCTCGCCAGAGTCGGATGCGTAACGTATTAAGTCGGTCAGTTCTGAAAGAGGCTCGCGGCTCTGGCCGTATTTATAGTTAGTGATTTTGGTCAGAAGCTCCTGGAACAATTGCAACTGCATATCGGAATGTGCCGCTGAATCAAAGGGCACGGGTGTGACATCAGCAGGCAGGTCGCCTGTGGCGAACTGAATACCTGCGAGATAATGCTGCAATATGGCCGGGTTCCAGAACAGATGGTGGTTGTGTCCCAGGCCGCAGTAAAATACCCGCCCTTTGCCAAAGCTTCGTACCCAGCTTACAGGCAGGTCGTTGTCGGTTGGCTTAACGCCTCTTACAGTTCTGGTGGCTTTATCACTCAGGTCGAGGCTTAACAGTACACGGCAATTTTTGCGCAGGTTCACCGGCTTGGTGCGGTAAATCTCATCATTTATTTTAAAGCCTTTTTCAGTGAACATTTTAGTGACCGGGTGCTCTTTGTCGTCGACCTTAACCGCCCATGTCCCGCGTGCGGTCCAGGGGTGGCCGTTAAATAAACCGCCCATCATTTCTGCCGCCTCGGGCCATTTGTAAAAATTGTCGGTAGCGGCGTGGATACCGATAATGCCTTTGCCACCTTTGACAAAGTCCATCAGGCTCTTGCGCAGCTTCGTATCAAACTCAAGTTTGGTAGTATTGTTAAAACAAACGGCGTCGAACTGTGCCAGGTTTTCCGGTTTAAACATCGCCATATCGTCGCTTTGGATGATTTGGTAGGCCCCTGTCTTTTGCCCCATGATTTCCATGGCCTTTGTGAAGTAAGGAATTGAACTGTGTTTGAACCCCTTACACAAGGTAAATACAAGAATCTTTCGCGGCTGTTTCGGGACAACTGGTGCTGTGTCAGGTACGGCCTGGTGAATTTTTTGGATTCCTTCAGGTGAAATCCTGGCGGCGGTCTGTGTAGTGTTCAAGAGAACCAACAACAATACTGAAATTATAACTTTGGCCCAACGTTTCATTTTACTCTCCTATTTTTTTATTTAATCCATTCCTAAAAGGTTTAATTACAAATGCCATGGACTTCGCATGGCCCGTGTCAGCATACGATTAGCCCGGTCATTATTAACAAAAGATTCCCTGTCGGGGTCCCATTTAAGTTTGTATCCGATTTTGGTAGAGATGTCGCACAGGTGGCATAGTATATCCGAGCGTACGGCTACATCAATTGGAGAGATGGTTTTTGACCGAGTTTTAACACAGTCAAGAAAATCCCGTGCGTGGTTGTTGCTTCTTTTCAGTTGAATTTCATTCGGTCTGATTACTGTATCCAGAAGTGATTTCGGATTAGCATCTATCAGTTCGCGGTCAACCTTCACCCAGCCATCGGTACCTTCAAAAACGGTGGCATGTTCGGTAGCTCTTCGGTAACGCTGCTGCCAGCGGTACGGCGGAGGGTCGGACCTGAAGTCCACTGTTATACCTGAGTCATATTTGCAGATGACTTTCCAGTCTATGGGGGTATCGCACACGCCCTCGGCAGGAATTGAAGCTTCGCCTTCGATTTCCACCGGTCCTGCAAGTTTTGAGCCGGCGCCCCAAAGGGCAATGTCCAGTGGATGAACGCCCCAGCCGGCAATGAACCCCAGAGAATAGTCGGAAATGAACCACCAATGTCGGTTGCTGCATCGGCCCTTAGTATATGGTACATAAGGGGCCGGGCCCAGCCACATATCGTAATCAAGCCATTTGGGGACAGGCGAAAGTTTCATTTCAGGCAGTAGTTTGCTGGGCGGACACCATACGTTTATGGCCTGGAGTTTTCCTATCCGGCCATTGCGAACCAGTTCGCAGGCAAAACGAAATTTCCAATCGGAACGCTGCTGGGTGCCGAACTGAAAGACCGTATTATAACGGTTGCAGGCATCGCGCAGGGCCAGGTCTTCGGCTATGCTTAAACCCATCGGCTTTTCGAGATAAATATCTTTGCCCGCGGCCGCTGCGGCAAGTGCTATCGGCACATGCCAGTGGTCAGGGGTGGCAATCATAACCGCGTCGATGTCATTGCGTGCAAGAAGTTGGCGGAAATCGTTGTAAGCGGTACAGCCGGTGCTTTGGTAATGGGTATTTACTTTTTGTTGGGCTGCCTCGCACATGTGAGTTCTAACGTCACAGACTGCTACTACGTGAACGTCATTTTGCGAAAGAAAATTTGTCATTACAGCCGTGCCGCGTTTTTCGCCTATACCGATACATCCAATGGTTATCAGATTACTTGGCGCGGGGCGGGCGGCTTTACCAAGGACTGATGAAGAGACTACATAGGGAAAACCTATTGCTGCTGCAGCAGTATTAGCCGCGGTTTTTAAGAACCTGCGGCGGTTTATATTATTCTCATTAGCCATTGCTAATTCTTTTCTATAGATGCCATGGGCTGCGCATCGGTTTTGTAAGCATACGTGAAGCAGTCGGGTCATCTATGATTTCTTCGGTTTCAGGATTAAAGCGAATCTTGCGTCCTAATGTCATGGCGATGTGTCCGAGATGTCCGGGTGTTTGCGAGCGGTGAGCGGTTTGGCAAGGTGTAATAGTCGTTTCACGAGTTTTGACACAATCGAGGAAATTGCGAAAATGGTCGTCCGAGCGGGTAAGATGGATTTCGTCAGGCCCGAATTTTTCTTTCATCAGACTTTCGGGATATGTTTCCATGCCGCTTCGCCAGACCTTGACCCATCCATCTTCGCCAACCCATTTTGCCCCGTTGCCCCCCCATCCTTTTTTGCCATATGTACCAAAGCTGCCCTGGTCAGCGATTATAACATGGATACCGTTGGCATAGTTGGCAACGAGACGGAATTTAGTGGCACTGTTCCATAAGCCGGTTTTGGGAAAGACGCCCCAACCTTCGATATCAATCGGGCCGGTGTCATCGAGGCCCAGTCCCCAGTGGATAATATCGACATGGTGACCGACCCAGTCCATAAGCTGGCCTCCCCCGTAATCCAGCACCCAGCGCCAAATCTTATGGGTGCGTGCAGGGCAATAAGGTTCATAAGGTGCCGGCCCAAGCCATGTATCGTAATCGAACCCAGCCGGCGGCGTCATCGGCGCCTGTTTGTCTTGGACTCCTGTAAAATCCCGTTGTCCGGCCGGCAGACTTGCCTCCGCATAGAGCACCTTGCCAATGCGACCATTGCGTACCAACTCAGCGGCAAAGCGGAAATTATTCCTTGATCGCTGCCAACTGCCGGTCTGCCAAACCACGCCGTAGCGTTTTACAGCATTGCATATCGCACGGCCTTCGGCGAAACAATGCGAAAGGGGTTTTTCACCGAAGATGTCCTTGCCGGCCCTGGCTGCGGCAATGGCAGAGATTCCATGCCAATGGTCAGGTAAGGCAATCATTACGGCGTCGATATCCTCGCGTGCGAGAAGCCGGCGATAATCGTGGTATGTTGCGCAATCCTTGTCGCCGTATTTCTTATTGACGGTATCGGCGCCGAGTTTGAGGTGTTTTGCATCGATGTCACATACTGCAACTACTTTGGTATCGGAATGGTTAAGCAAATTGACCATATTATATTCGCCCTGCCATCCCATACCGATACAGCCGATGGTAATCTTGTTGCTTGGGGCGACAGTGCCTGGACGTCCAAGCACTGTTGAAGGAACAATATACGGAAAACTTATAAGTCCTGCAGCAGTGCCGGCGGTTTTCTTTAGAAACCGGCGTCGGTTCATACTCTTAGTTTTTGACATTGACAACTCCTACTTATCAAATACTGCGTTAAAGGCAAATCCGCCCACTAACCAGTAAAAAGTGTTACGGGTCTGGCCATTTTATTCTGCTTCGTTAACTACTTTTTTAATTGATATCAAGGCAATCTACATCTGGTTACTTTTTTATCTTGTACCACTTCTGCCTGCTTTTGGTGCTTCGCAGAACCGACTCAATAAAGAGCATTCCGCGTACGCCATCCTCGACATCCGGGAAGTCAAATTGTCCGGCCTTGACTTTTTTGCCTTCGAGTTTGCACCTGACGGCGGCGGCGAAGTTGCAATAGTGATTGGCCATGGACTCGAAAAAGCCTTCCGGATGGCCGCAGGGAAGGCGACATGCCTCACGGGCTGCTTTGCACAGGTTAGAGTAGTTTGCGCCTGCCCGGATAGTCTGTGCTGGTTTGTCGAGCCAGTAAACGGTAAGGGTATTGGGTTCCAACTGTACCCATTTCAAACCACCCTTTGTGCCGTAAATGCGAATGGCTATGCCGTTCTCTTCGCCAACCGAAATCTGGCTGGCATAGAGTACACCGCGAACGCCTTTGTTAAACCGTACAATGCAATTACCATCGTCATCGAGGCGGCGACCTTTTACAAAAGTGCTAAGGTCTGCGCAGACTTCGGTGATTCTCAGGCCCGTGATGTATTCAGCCAGATTGGCGGCGTGAACACCGATGTCACCCATACAGCCGGCGCCGCCGCTTTGCTTAGGGTCGGTGCGCCATGAGGCCTGCATGTTGCCGGTTTTTTCCAGCGGTGTAGAGAGCCATCCCTGTGGGTATTCGGCGACAATTTTTCGGATTTTGCCGAGCTTACCGGTCTGTACCATGTCGCGGGCCTCTTTGACCATTGGATAGCCTGTATAAGTGTGCATCAGGCCGAAGACCAGGCCGGTTTTCTTGACCAGTTTCTGCAGGTCTTTCGCTTCTTTGGAGGTCATCGTGACAGGCTTTTCGCACATGATATGGAAACCGGCTTTCAGGAAGTCTCTTGCCATTGGATAATGCCAGTTGTTAGGAGTGGTAATAGCTACGAAATCAATTCTTTCGCCCGGCGGTAATTTGAGTTCGCCCTCGAGCATTTCTTTGTAGTCGCCATACACCCGCTTTGGGTCAAGGCAAAGCTGCCGTCCCATCTGTCTGGATTTTTTCGGGTCAATATCAAAGGCCCCTGCAACGACTTCGATTTGTCCGTCCATGCGAGCGGCCTTGCGATGTACTTCGCCGATAAAAGCCCCGGGGCCTCCGCCAAGCATGCCCATTTTCAAAGTTCGGTTCAGTTTCATAATTGCGCCTTTCAAAAAGTTCCGTTTTTTAGCTATATCTTCAATGCCTGAAGACCCGGTTTATCCAGGTCTCGAACTTTAAACCAAGAACATTGCAGTGTAAGTTGTAAAACTCCCGCCGTCAACTGTAAACAGGCGAAAAATAGGGCGAAAAAACGCTTGTGTGTTTGAAGAAGATGATTTTGTGGGATTAATCGCTTAGTTCAGGGCAGGTATGTTGCACTGCTTCGATAATAAAAGCGGCTTTCTCAAGCGACAACCTTGCATCATCTGATGAAACCTGAACCAGGCCTCCATAATCACCCGTTTCTCGCATATCCATAAGGAAATCATAAGCCCTGCCTAATTCTGTATCCCATTGTCCGGGCTGGATAAGTTCACGATGCAAAGCTGCACGTACGGCGGTATGTTTAGAGAAGGTCTGACCACGAAGAGCAAACAGTGCTGTCAATGAATGAAAAGCGGCGTAATAAGCACGGGATGCGGCGGAGTCGGGGTCGGTTTCTAAAAATTGTTTTACTGAGGCCGGTGTGCGAAGAGCACGCTGCCATTGGGTGAGGGCAAACTCCTTCATAGCCTAATCCCTTCACGATGAGCATTTCGATACAAAGGGCAGTCTGTAGTTTCATATTCTGATGCTATAACCGGCTTGGCGCTGATACGTCGGCCAATTCTCCAGTGACAAAGGATACAATGCCTGAAGATTAGTCTCTAAGTCCCGACCATAATCAATCGGAGCGGTCAGTAAAACAAGCACATCGATGTCGCTATCAGGTGATACTGCCCCGCGAGCCTGCGAACCATAAAGTACGACACCACGCAAGCGGTCATTGTGCGCCACCTCTAAGCGAGTCTTGATTTCTTTTAGAATCTTATCTTTGGTCATCTTTCTTACTTCTGTTTATCCGTATGTCTTTTTCATATAATTATACCTGATTCAAGAATGCCGTCAATATATTGTGTTCCATTATTCAGGCTGTAATTACGCTCTGCCGTAGGTTTGAGTTAATTTTGCGAGTTTATAGGCGATTGCCGCAGTTATCTGGCCTGGCGCCAGTCGCCAGGTCCAGTTGCCGCCGAGAGTGCCGGGCCGGTTCATACGAGCCTGGCTGCCCAGACCCAAAACATCCTGCATTGGTATGACGGCTAAGCCACTAATAGAACTCATTGCTAACCGTACCATTTCCCAATGTATTTGAGCAGTCGGGACTTTACGGCCGAGATAACGAAAAAGGTTTTTCTTTTGTTTCAACGTTGCTTCTTTGTCGAACCAGCCTTTTATCGTGTTATTGTCGTGTGTGCCGGTATATACAACGGAGTTTGCGATGTAATTGCCGGGACAATGAGAATTCAGTGCCCAGTTGCCGTCAAAACCATATTGAAGCACTTTCATAGAAGGAATTTCGAACTTTTTGATTAGCCTTTTGACAGCCGGCGTAATGTGTCCGAGGTCCTCGGCTATGAACGGACAGGACGGAAAATGCCTGAGTAATTTACCGAAGAAATCCTGGCCGGGACCTTTGACCCATCGGCCTTTGGCAGCGGTTTTGTGGCCGGCAGGGACCTGCCAATATGCGATAAAACCTCTGAAATGGTCTAAGCGAACTAAATCAAATAAACTCAGGTTATGCCTTACGCGCCGCAGCCACCAGTTGTAACCTCTGTCTTTTAAGGCCTGCCAATCGTAAACGGGGTTGCCCCACAGTTGGCCTGTCTTGCAGAAGAAGTCCGGCGGGACACCGGAGACAACGCGGAGCTTTTTGCTTTTGGTTAACTTGAAGATTTCCGGACCGGACCAGACATCGGCGCTATCGTATGTAACGTAAATGGGGATATCCCCGATTATTCGGATGTCTTTTTTATTGCAATAATGCTTCAAGGAAAACCACTGTCTGAAAAACAGGTACTGCAAGAACTTTTCGTGCTCAATGTCGTCTTTCAATTCTAACTTAACGGATTTAAGTGCCTGCTTATTTCTGTCTCTCAGTTCAGCCGGCCAGTCACGCCAGCAGCAAAGAGAAAAATGCCGGCGCAGGGCAATAAACAAGGCGTAATCATCGAGCCAGCTTTTGTTCTGCGAACAGAAAAAAGCATAACTTGAGTTTTTTGGCATAGCCTGGAAGCGTTCAAAAGCCTTATTTAGCAGCCTGGTTTTGTATGGGATAACGGCGTGGTAATTTACATGCTTTTTTGGGAAATCGGGCCTGTCTTGAATGTCTTTTCTGGTCAACAGCCCCTGTTTGCAGAGCAACTCCGGGCTGATAAGCAGCGTGTTTCCCGCAAAGGCCGACAGCACACTATAGGGAGAGGGATAATTTGAAACAGGCGGTTGATTTAACGGCAGCACCTGCCAGCAAGTTTGTTTTGCTCTTTTGAGCAAATCTGCAAACCTATAGGCCCCGGGGCCCAGGTCGCCAACGCCATACTCTGAGGGCAACGAGGTTATATGAAGCAGGATACCGCTTTTTCTTACTTTCGTCATTTTTTTGCCGGGTTGCTGCGGTTGTCGAAAAATCATTATGCCCTGGGATATTTCCATGGTTTTCGGTATTCTCGGCTCAACAGTTTGTTTGCCTTTGGGTCGCCGATGATTACTTCTTTTCGGCCGTCCCATTTGATACTCCGGCCAAGCTTATATGAAAGCATCCCCAAAAGACTCATATTTGTAGACCGGTGGGCAACTTCGATATTACAAACAGGCTGCCGGCGCGTTTTTATAGCGTCCATAAAGTCGGCCCATGATTCCGGAATATTGTGGCCACCGGGTTGATGTAATTTCGGGTCCTCGTGTATGTCCTGCTTTCCTCGGCCGAGAGGATAGAACGTCCAGCCGTCAAGCCAGCCGAGGTGAAGTACGCCTTCGGTACCGTAGAAATAACAGCCGACATTGTGTTTTTCGTTTTTGTTAGCTGCATATTGGCGATGTTCCCACGTGGCGGTAAATGACTCGAATTCATAGGTTACTACCTGCGTGTCAGGTGCGTCCGTGTTGTCTTCTTTAATATGGCGGGCACCGGTTGAATATACTGTTTTCGGGTATTTTTCCTCTGTCCACCACAAAACCTGGTCAAGCCAGTGTATTCCCCAGTCGCCTAATTGCCCGTTAGCATAATCAAGGAACATTCGAAAACCCCTCGGATGTATTTTTTTGTTGTATGGGCGCAACGGCCCAGGGCCGCACCACATGTCCCAATCCAGGCCTTCAGGCGTCTCTGAATCCGGCGTGACTTTACCGGCGCCTCCTCCATAATGTGCGAAGGTTCGTACCATACCAATTTTTCCGGCCTTGCCGGCCTTGAGGAATTTCATAGCTGAAATATGATGCGGTGCCAGTCGTCTGTGCAATCCAACCTGGACCACCCGGCCGGTGTCACGGGCGGTCTTTACCATCGCACTTCCTTCATATACCGTGTGGCCGATGGGTTTTTCGAGATACACGTCAGCGCCGGCCTTCATTGCCGCGATTGCGGGTAGCCCGTGCCAATGGTCCGGCGTTGCGACAATGACAATCTGCGGCTTTTCCGCAGCCAGCAACTCGCGATAATCCTTATACCCTTTTGGTTTGTGGCCGGTTAATTGCTCTATTTCCTTTACAGCAGGGTCAAGTTGATTGCTGTCGACATCACATATTGCAACGAATCTGCATTGGCCGGATTGCACAGCAAAGCGGGCGATTTTCATACCCCACCAGCCGCTGCCAATCAAGGCTGTGCGATATGGGGTCTGGGTCTTAGCAGCAGTTAAAATGTTTGGTGCAGAGAATGCTAAGGCCGAAGCTGCGGAAGTTTTTAGAAAATCGCGACGGGTTATAAACATGATAATTTCTCCTTTGCGCCTAAGCAATTTTCAAACCTGCTTTGTCAGGCCGGAAGCCAAATATACTCAGTGAAAGCGGCTGTGTCAATCATTCGTACCAGAGTTCGGTGTCGAGCCAGGAATTGGCAAAACTCGCGAGGTCGGTGATGTCGAGGGTTTGGTTTTCATCAAGGTCGAGCTCGGCTGGTAGCTGGTAAGGGGTTTTCTGCCAGTCGCGAGCCAGGTATGCGAAGTCAGCGAAGTTTACAATATTGTCATTATTGAGGTCAGCCGGTAGTATCGGATGCTCGGCTTTTGTATGAAGCCAGGACTGGGCAAACAGGGCAAGGTCAGCAGAATCGACGATTTGGTTTTCATCGAAATCAGCAGGCGCCCTTTCAGCGACCAGGTACCAGGCAGAAGCTATGTATGCGAAGTCGGCGAAGTTTACAACGCCATCTTTATTGAAATCGGCAGGCAATGTCGGATACCACGCTGTTGTCTGAAGCCAGCGATTACTAAATAGAAACAGGTCGAAAGACGAAACAATCCCATCTCTATTAAAATCGCCGGGCAGGTCAGGCGATTCCATAAGCCAGTAGGAGACCATAGCAGCAAAGTCTTTGAAATTGACGATGTTGTCATTATTTATGTCAGGCCGGATGGCCAATGACAGAGAGCCGGAGGCCTTTCTGGTATCACCATATGTGCCCATGTTGATACGCCGGGGATCATATTCGTACATAATCCGCGAGCCGGGACAGCCGGCATCAATACATCTGCTGGTGACATTGTCAGAAACCCATTGTTCGACGGACGGATTCCACCGATAATTTTGACTTTTCAAGTAGAAATTGCCATTGTCGGGGTCGGCAAAATGCGGGTCGGTGTTTATGTTGCCCAGGCTGGGGTGCCCACCTTGTACGTCACAGAAAGTAACATCGGCAGGTCCGTGTATGATATCAGGGCCGGTATTGTCCCATATAATGGAGTTTATGATTTTAGGAGTCGAACCTGTAGAACAAATCGCGGCGCCGTATCGGCCGGCGTGATTGTCGAAGATATTGCAGTTTTTTATGACAGGGCTGGAATTTTCGCAATATATGCCGCCGCCATCGCTAACAGCATGGTTGTCAACAATGACACAGTTACGTATTGTCGGGCTGGAATTTTCGCGACAATATATGCCGGCCCCGTTTTCGGCATAGCCGCCGGCAATAGTAATACCCTCGACAACAGAGTCCGACCCTTCACCACTGTGGAAATAAAAGGCCCGGTGAGGGCCGGGATATATTACTGTTGCTGCTATGTTATTATTGCTGTAGTAGCTATGGGGATCTTCAGGGCCGAGACATCTGACAGTAATAGCCTTGCCGTTGAAGTCAATGTCACGGTTGCCCGGCCCTGTATAGACGCCAGGCATCAGGATAACAGGTACCCACTTCTCGGCCATATCGACACTCTTTTGTATGGTAGCATATGGGTTACCTTCGCTTCCATCGCCGGTAATATCATCACCATCAGTTGCAACATAAATCTGTGGAATTCTTACTCTGTTTATTACAACATCCAGTATCGGTAGGGTGTTAACAGTATCCAATTGGGCGATTGTGTCTACAAAATCCATACCATCTGTGACCCGGCCAAAAACACAATAGCCGGGGTTGTCTTCGGTTATGACGAAACTCGATCTATCCTGGTTATCTTGATGGTTTATGAAAAACTGGGAAGTCGCTGAGTTTGGCTCCGAAGTCCTTGCCATTGCGACTGTTCCGCGACGATTCAGTAAGCCATTATAACTTTCGTTTATGATGGGCCAGTTGGTTGGACGCTCGTTCAAAGAGGAGTTGAAGCGTTCGTAGCCACCGCCCTGAATCATGAAGGTTGGCATTACACGATGAAAAAGCAAACCATCATAGAAGTTGGAGTCAGCATATTCGAGGAAATTGGCGACTGTTACAGGGGCCTCATTGCCGAACAGCTCGATTTCAATTTCGCCTTCAATAAATTCCTCATCTTCAATTGTAATCTCTAAAGTTACAATATGCGTAGCAGGACCGGGGTCAACCGCGTGAGCGGTAGACGAAAGGATAGAAACCAACAGTATTACAACCAGAACTGTATATTTCACCCCCGACAACCTCCTCCGCGAAAAGCTATAAGACTTTCCGCATTAATCGAATAAAACTTTATTATAGAGCAATTGAGTGATAAAGTCAAGCAAAATAGGGAAAGAAAGGTAGTCCGATAAGGATATGCGGTAATGCTATTGTGCGTTATCGCCGGTTTTTTGCTCAAGAAATGATTGCAGGATTTCGGCGGCGGCTATAGCGTCAAGGCGTTTTTTCTTCTCTTTCGCTGTAAAATCGGTGTCAATTAACTTTTGCTCTGCACCGAATGTACTCAATCGCTCATCCTGAAAGTGTATCGGGACTTCGATGAATTTTTCTAACTTTTCGGCGAATTTGCGGACCAATTTGGCTTGGGGGCCTTGCGAATCGTCCATATTCAGGGGCAGGCCTATTACGACAGCTTCGATGTCTTCGCCGGTGATAATGTCGGCGATTCTTTTCAGCAGGTCTTTTCGGTTCTGAAGTACACTGTAAGGTGAAGTTATGGTCTCGGACCGGTCGCACATTGCCAGTCCGATACGCTTGCTGCCGTAATCTATCGCCAGGTATTTCATTTGTTACAGGAATTTTTTGCCGGTGTTTTGCTCTATGATTTCCAGTAGTTCCTTTAGTCTGTTGGTCTGGTCGGCCCGGCATACGAGTGTGGCATCGGGGGTGTGAGCTATAACGATACCGTCCAGACCGATAGCGGCAATCAAATGACCCTTATGTTCGGTAACTACGATACTGTCTTTGCAGTCAAGAAGCTGGCTGTGGTCGGCAACAACAATGTTATTGTTATTGTCAGAGTTGATAAAGTCAGCCAGCGCGGCAAAGGAGCCCAAATCAAGCCAGCGACAGTCGAGCCTGATTGCGTTAACGTTGTCGGCCTTTTCCATAACCGCGTAGTCGATGCTGATTTTAGGCAGCTTCAGGAACCACTCAGCCAGAGCCTGCTGCTGGCCGGGACCATCCCAGGCGGCCTTGATTTTGCGCAAAGGCTCTGTCGATTCGGGCAGAAAGTTTTCAAGCTTATCCAGAATTGTTTTTGCTTTCCAGACGAACATTCCGGAGTTCCAGAAATATTGGCCGGTCTTAAGATATTTTTTTGCGGTTTTGGCGTCCGGCTTTTCCTTAAACGCCTCGACAGAATAAAATTTGTTTTCGCAGTCGGGACATTTGCGGGGCCCGATGCAGTTTATGTAACCTAATTGTGTGCTTGGGAATGTCGGCTTAATGCCGAAAGTAATTAAGGCATCAGGGTTTTTACTGACAAAGGTCAGGGCGTCTTTCAAGGCCTGCTGTAGAACACAGGCCGGCTCTATCATTTGGTCGGCGGTGACGACAGCCATTGTGGCCTGGGCGTCATACTTTGTAAGGATGGTTGCAGCCAGGCCGATGGCACCGGCGGTATCTCTCACGGCCGGTTCTGCAACAACGTTGTCCGGCGGTAATTCAGAGAGATTTTCGCGAACCAGGTCAACATAGGCTGCGTTTGTCAAAACGATTATGTTTCTTACATCGAATATCGGCAACAGACGCTCGAAGCAGCATCGAAGAAGGGTCTGGCCATCGAGCAGTTTTAATACCTGCTTGGGACGAGTCTTTCTACTCAAAGGCCACAACCTTTTTCCTGTCCCCCCTGCCATTATCACCGCGTAGTCCATCGTGTTATCCCTTTCAATAGTAATCTCAGACCAGAAAATCAGCGTCGATTTTGGTCAAAGGTCGAATCTGCCGGGCCAGTTCTTCAAAGTCAGCCCTGCCCATCAGAGCAAAGGTCGCTTCCTTACCCAGTTCAACTGCCGGCTGGTCGTACGGATTGATATTGAATAACGCACCGGCAAAAGAAGTTGTAACCTCGAACAGGTAAATGAACTGGCCGATTGTATAGGCATTTACCCTGTCGAATTCAATTGTAAGGCACGGACGCTTGTCGTGCAGCAGCGCGTATTCGGTCGCTTTCTTTTCGTTGTTGAGCAATGAGCTTAAATCGGCGCCGGCAAGGAATCCCAGTTCCGGTGCACTGGCCGGGGCCGGCCCTATCACAAGGTCGTTGTCGAAATTATTGACCTGAAGGAAGGTAAATAATTTATCGTTGGGGCCTTCGCGGTATAGCTGTACCTGGCTGTGCTGGTCGGTGGTGCCGAGCGCCTTTATAGGTGTCGGGCCGATATGTACATCGTTGCCTGCCAGGTCCTTTGCCTTGCCCAGACTCTCTGCCCATAGTTGTCTGTACCAGTCGGCCATGTCCTTTAGGGCATAGCTGTAGGGCATTATGACTGAGTTTCTTTTGCCGTGATTATAATAGTGGTAATTTATAGCCGCGTTAATCGCAGCAGGGTTCTTGTAAAAATCTTCGCAACTGACCCTGGCGTCCATATCCCGGGCACCTGCCATAAGAGAATCTATATCCATTTCGCACATGGCGGCGGTGAAAAGGCCAACAGCACTTAAGACGCTGAACCTGCCGCCTACGCCGTCAGGAACTTCGAGACATCGAAGACCCGCGTCCATTGCGATGTTGCGAAGTGTGCCCTGCTTTGGGTCGGTGGTCGCAACTACCTGATTCTTTAATCCCTCAGCGCCGAGTTTATCTGAAAGCATTTTGTTCATAATTAAAAACTGGGCGGCGGTTTCTGAGGTTCGCCCGGACTTGCTGATAACATTGAAAACAGTTTTGTCGAGTTTGTCGCCAAGCCAGTCAAAGAATGAGCTAAGCTGAGCAGGGTCTACGTTGTCAAAGACAAACAGGCGGGTGCCTTTACGCTGAGCGGCATCGAGATTATGCATATAAGAATTGAGCGAAGTTTGTAAGGCAATGTTGCCCAGTGCCGAGCCACCTATACCGAAGACAACAAGATTTTCGCAGCGGTCTTTGAATTCGGCGGCGGTTTCTTTGACCTGTTCGACCGTTTGCGTATTGTATGGCAGGTCCCTGTAGGCAGTTTCACCGGCCTTTCGCTCTTTGTTCAGCTTCGCTATCAATGGAGTAGTTTTTTCGGCAAGGCTCTTTAATTGCCCGACAGTAATGCCATGCTCATCGCCTATGATTTCGGAAGTAACATTCTTATAGTAAAGTTTAATTTGCTCTTGGCGCATATATGCTCCTTTGACTTATTTCCACTTTTGAGGACCCCATTCGTGTGCACGGGCCGGGTCATAATCCGGGTTCGGCGTTGGCATATCAGCCTTGACCGATTTTCGCCAGGCGGCAAGGGTCTGCTGCAACTGTTTAGCCTTTTGCGGCATCTTCTTTGCCAGATTATGCGCTTCTGCGATGTCGTCTTTGAGATTGTAAAGTTCGAGTCGGCCATCGTCGTAAAACTCGATTAGTTTCCACTCGCCGGCCCGGACAGCGCCTGCCGGGGTTGAATGATGATAGTGCGGGTAGTGCCAGAAGATTGCATCACGCTTAAACATATCTGTTTGTTTCAGCAAAGGTATAATACTTTTGCCATCGAGAACCTGATTTTGCACAGGTTTAGCGCCGGCAATTTCTAAAAAGGTTGGGTACCAATCTACACTTGTTACAGGGACATTACATTTGCTGCCTGGTTTGACTACGCCGGGCCAACGCACAATCAATGGAACACGGATGCCGCCCTCGTACAAGGTGGCCTTTTCATCACGAAGTGGAGCGTTGGTGGTGACAGCCGCTCCTCCGCCGGTATAAAGTTTATACAAGCCACCGTTGTCAGAAAAGAAAATCACAACCGTGTTGTCACTCAGGTTCAGTTCGTCAAGCTTTCTTAAGATACGGCCGATGCCGGTGTCGAGATGCTCTATCATCGCGGCATAAATCGGGTTATTGACACCAGTCGGTGGTTTGGGTTTGTTTTTGTATTTTTCAATCAGTTTTTCTGGTGCTTTAAGTGGTACATGTACAGCATAGTGGGACAGGTAAAGAACAAAAGGCTTGTCCTTGTTTTGTTCGATAAAATCGATAGAAAAGTCAGTCAGAACGCCTATACGTTTGTCACCGGCGGTGTCTTGTTTTGCGCCTATCGTGAAGTATGTGTCAAATCCGTATTTTTCGCCCCGATAATTATCGCCGCGCCCAAGGTGCCACTTGCCGCAGCCGCCGGCGACATAGCCTGCGGGCTTGAGCGCCTCAATAAACGTTACAAGTTCAAGCGGCAAATACTGCTGACGATTTAGAGGGACCTTAAGTTTTTCCCAGGGGCGTTGATGACCAGGTATGAAATCGGTAAGGCCGATTCGTGCAGGATATTGGCCGGCAAGAATACTGGCACGGGTCGGCGAGCAGACAGGACACGCAGCATAGGCATCGGTGAAGAGCATTCCCTGCCTTGCAAGGTTATCGATGTTGGGCGTTTCAATGAACTTATTGCCATAACAGGTGATGTCTGAGAAGCCCATATCGTCAATCAGGACAAAGACAATATTGGGTTTTCTGTTTGACTTGTTCGGCGAGGCCATTGCTGATAATGGCCTGGCTCTGGTCAGTGATATACCTGCCGTATATAAACCAATGGTTTTTAGAAAATCACGCCTGTTCATTTCTTATACGCTCTTTCTGTCAGGCTCAAAATACTAAATATCTACCTTTGAGAGGTTGGCGTATTTTACCATCAAAGTCTTTGTCTGTCCCGTATTAAATTCGACTACGACGGTGCTGTTTTGGCCTATGTCGGTGAATTTAACGACTCTTCCAAGGCCGATTTTTTTGTGCCGTACAAGTTGGCCGGTTGCAAATTGCGGGACCGGCTGGCAGGTCTGGTCAATATCATCGGCAGTATCATAATATTGTTCTTCGGCGGCGGGTTCTGTAATGCTGATGCCGAGTTCGTAAAGGAACGGCGAGGGTATTGTTCGCAGCAATTGGCCGTAAATTGTTCGATATTGAGCGCAGCTTATATACAGGCCGGTTTTGGCGCGGGTTATACCGACAAAAAAGAGTCTGCGTTCCTCCTCCAGTTCATCCTCATCGTCTTGTCCCCTCTCGTGAGGCAGCAGGCCCTCTTCTAGGCCTACAATGAAAATATTCTCAAATTCAAGGCCCTTTGCGGCGTGCAGAGTCATCAAAGCGACACGGTCACTGGAGACGTCGTAGCTGTCGGTGTCGCTGAAGAGTGAAATCTGCTGAAGATAATCGAGCAGGGACGGCTGGTCGGTGCTTTTGTCATACTGAGCGGCGGCGTTTATCAGTTCGTTGACATTTTCCAGTTGGTCACTGGTACCGGTATTGCTGGCGCTTTGGAGCGACGGTTTCAGGCCGGACTCGATAAAGATGCGCTCGGCCAGAGGTGCGACGTGGCCGGTCAAATCAGTCTTGAAACACTCTATCATATTTACAAACTCAGCGATTTTGGCCTTGGCACCTTTAGAAAGAACTTCGATGAGTTCTGCTTTTTTCAAGACTTCGAAGAACGCAAGCTTGTTTTGCGCGGCATAGGTTTTGACCCTGTCAATGGTTGTCTTTCCTATGCCGCGAGTGGGAGTATTGATGATACGCAACAAGGCGGTTTCGTCGTCGGGGTTGACAAGGATTTTCAGATAGGCCAGCAGGTCGCGGATTTCTTTTCTGCTATAGAATTCAACGCCGCGAACAATCTGGTACGGGATTTGGTTTTGTATAAACGCTTCCTCCAGTACACGACTGGCGGCATTGACACGATAGAAAACCGCGATTTGGCGCAGGGACTTACCCTTGTTGGCAAGTTCGGTGACCTGGCCGGCGATGCCCTGTGCCTCTAAATGCTCGTCACCGTAGACATTTATGACAATGTCACCGCCGGGCGGTTTTGTGGCGATGAGTTTTTTTTGCTTCCGTTGTTTGTTGTACGCAATCAAGCTGTCGGCAATTTGCAGAATATTGGGCGTACTGCGAAAGTTCTCTTCAAGTCTGACAATAGTTGCTTCCGGCCAATCGGCTTCGAAGGTCAATATGTTTCGGATGTCGGCACCGCGCCAGCGGTAAATGGACTGGTCGGGGTCGCCGGTGACACAGATATTGCGGTGCGGCAAAGCAATGGCCTTTGCGATTTTGTACTGGGCACGATTGGTGTCCTGGTATTCATCAATGAGCAAATACTTGTACCGGTCGGCAAGTTCGCAGCATATATCCGGGTGGTTTCGCAACAGAATTGCCGTTTTCATCAGCAAGTCATCGAAGTCCAGGGCATTGTATTCGGTCAGGGTTTGCTGATAGTGTCGATAAATTTTGGCCAAAGTCTTAGTGAAGAAATCATCGGCAGCGGTTTCGAATGATTCGACATCTTCAAGATTGTTCTTCAAGGCCGAAATCGCGTCAAGCATTCGGGCAGGCGAAAAATTTGTGATATCAAGGCTGCAATCTTTTACGGCCTGCTTGCAGCAGGCGGTCTGCTCGGAAGTATCGTAGATACTGAAATTCGGTTTTACCACAGCGGCATCAGCATATTTTCGAAGGATTCTAACGCATAAAGAATGGAAGGTGCTGATGTGTGCGCCGGCAGAGGTACCAAGAGAAAATGCCCTTTGACGCATTTCCTCAGCGGCCTTATTGGTGAAGGTTATCGCGCAAATATTGTATGGCCGGACACCTGAGTCAATAAGGGCTGCGATTCGATATGTAATCACGCGGGTTTTTCCACTGCCGGGGCCGGCAAGAACAAGTAAGGGGCCTTCGGCATGTAATACTGCCTTTCTTTGTGAAGCAGTTAGTTGTTGCAGGAATTTATCGTGCATTAGGTGTCCGGCTATGTTATTGGCCCTGGTTTTCGAGCATTTTTTTCTGCTGCTCTATCAACTGATCGGCCAACCGCCTTAATTGTTTGTAGAGTTTTGGCCTTTCAATTTTCATTCGTCCCAGAAGATTGAGCCTCAGGCTGGTCGGATACGCTGGATCGTTTATAAAATCAGTAAGTGCGACATACCTTAAGACCTTAAAATCAGGCAGGTTAATCCTGTGTTCGTCTTTGTATGTCGATTGATAAAGGTCGTGAATTTCTTTTGCCGTTTTTTCCCTGCCCGAAGCCTCGTTGTCATCACGTACCGCATATCTGAAATAACTTTCCCGCAGAAGCATCTGCACCATTTCCCTGACATCTTTGAAATCCAGTTTGTTAAGTTCCTTACGGAGACGTCTTTTGGTAAACTCAACAAGGGAGACCTTGAATTCCTCCCTGGGATAAAGCTGCCTTAATTGATTATAGATTTTCTGTGCCTGCAAAATATGACCGGCCTGGTAGAAAGAAAACAGTGCGTTTATGAGCATATTTTTGTGGCCATTCTGGAGTGATCCATAGGTTGTCTTGTCCAGGTTTTTGTATTTTTCCAGAGTTGCCATCATAGACTTGTTATATATCTGAAACATTCTCAAATCCGACCGAAAAAATATATCCTTGGTTGGCCCGGAGGCAGGCTGCAAAGGCGCCTCGGACGACGGCTCCGGCGGAATATCATAGACAAATAGTTTTCCGCTGCGGAACAGACCCTGTAGGCTGTGGAAAACGATACGGTCGGTATTGGTTTCGTCTGCGGAACGTGTTTGCTTGCCGGCGACCTGCAGACCTTTTACTGCCCAGTAAATTGCGTGGGTGTGGGGATGTCTCCAATCCAACGGCAGGTGCGTATTAGGGTCTTCCCAGCTTAGAGGGCCATAGGTCTGATTTAACTGTTCCATCAGGACAGGGTCGAGCTTCCAGGCAGTACGCAAATGACTGGCTTTGGCGAAAACATCGAATTGCCGGAGGGCTTTTGTGCCCCTGAAATTATCTATCACCTCGAAAGCATCGGGGTTGAACTTGCCAGGACTCTGTCTCAGAGACAGATAATTCGCGACGAATCTGTCATCATCGACAAATGTTTGGTCGGCGGATTTTAATGCCGTAATCAAAGGCGAGATGTTCGGGTCATCTGCGATTTGCTGCCAGTCGGTCGGAGTCTGGGCAAGAGCTTTGAAATATTGGTTGTCTGCCGGGCCAAGCAGAGGTTCCATCGAATTTACCATTTGCAGTTTGTAATATTTGTGCGCATCATCGGTGACCCCGCCAATTTTGTGCTGGAATATCAGGGCAAGTTGGCGATACAGGATAATGCTTTTTGGATTCAGTGGTATTCCCTTGTCGCGAAGCAGTTCGTAGCCGTTCCTGACCCAACGCCATCTTTGCTCGGGCTGAGTTTCAGGTATGGCAACTGAAATGTTGTAAGCCATATTCCAGGCGTGGAACTCCCAGACCGCTGGAAAACGAGGCTGCAATACGGTTATCCATTCAGCCAATTGTTTCGCATCGAAGAACTGGCCTTCATTTTTGAGTTTGTCTGCGCGCATCCATAAGATATCTACTACAAGACCCCTGAAGGCGCCCATAGCTACGGTAGCAAAGGCCAGCGAGGGTGGAGCGTTTTCAAGAGGCTCGTTGATTATCAGTTTCATCCGCTGCCGTTCGGAGTTTATATAATCGAGTTGAAGTCCGGCGGTGATAAGCAAGGCCGCAGCCACTACAATACAAAGTAAACAAATTGTTATGTCACGCAGACGCATAAGATTAAATTGTAATTTTTGCGATTTCGCGATAGCTGAAAATCACTAATGAAAAGACCAGTAACAACGCCGCTTTAAAACAAACCATAAGGCCGGCTACTTTAACTACTACGAACCAGCTCAATAATCGTGCAGGAACCAGGAATTTTGCGGGACTGTACTTATCAAACTGCGGCAGCAATTGAATTACAGGCTTGATGGTATAGAAATATATCTGACTTGCGTTTTCGCCTATAGAGTCTAATGATTCGAGAATAAAGCCGCTGATGGTCCCCGTAAAGAAAACGACAAGACAAAGCAATACCGCCACAGGGAACGAAAGGAAAGTTGAGGCCAAAATACCCAGGCAGGCGAGAAAAACCAGGCGGAAAAAGATTAAAAGAACAGCCCTGACAAAATTCGCGGTAAAGGTGTCGGCCTTGTAAAGGACCTCTAAATTTTCCTCGGCAGGAAACAATACGACCGTATTATTTAACTGAGGGTCATTGAAGAACGCGATACCAAGATAACCGTCTTCTGCTACGGCATCCGCGGGCACTTCTATCTCGTAAAAAGTTCGGATAAGGTCTTTTCGCTCGAAAGGATAAACAGGAGTTTGTATTGTTATTTGCCGAAGGTCACCAACAAGCCATTTCCCCGAGACCTGTAAATCGGGGGGATTTGTCGAAACCTCGTATTTGAATCTTACAAATAAGCTTTGATTAGGGTCGATGGGTTTAACATTATAGAAGTCCATGACAACGTCCCTGCCTGGCGCAGCGGCCCTTTTCCATCTCTTGCGGTCTCTGGTAAGTTTTTCAATAACCCTCTCGCGTGTGTAGCCTTCGGGCAATCGACCGGTCTTCTCAAGTTTTTCATAGGCCTGACGAACTTCCTCGGCAACATCTACCTCGGCGGGAGTTAAGCGAGCACGGGCTGTGAAAAACTCATTATTAACCTTTGTAAGTTCGTCCTGGTCGGCGCCGCAAAGCTTCGGGGTGTAAACGGTAATGGTGTATATTATGGCAGAAAACAGAATCAGAACAGCTGTATCTAATAAAAGTACGCCGAGTAATTTGCCCAATAGAAGTTGAAAACGGCGAATGGGCTTTGTAAGAACAGTAAATATCTGTTTTTGTTTTATATCGTTTGTAATCGAGTACACTGAGACCACTATCGTGAGAATACAGAGCAAAAAGCTGGTCAGAGAAAGCCCATAACTTACAAAGGTCTGCAGCCTGCCTTTCAAGGTGCCGTCGCCGGTTGACACAAATCCCATCACCGGAAGCAGAATAATCAGTAAGATTGTGAAAACAGCGGCGATTTTCATTCTCAGGGCCTGCTTTAACGTATTTGTAACAACAGCCCAGATACTACGCATCACTGGAATCCCCCTCGAGATTGTCAGTTTGCTCTCGGTCCTGGTCTGAATTTTCCGAACGACCGGTCAGCCGGTCTAAAATGTTTTCGTCGACTTGCTCCTGCTCGACAGGCTTGGGTTCAACGGGTTCTGTTGTTATGGTCTCGATGTGTTCTTCGCTGGTCAGTTTATCTAATAGCTGCTCGTCCGGCTTAGTTTCAGGAGTTTCGACGGGGGTCGGCTTGGTAGTCGATTTCGGCGCCTCGGCAGCAACAGTCTCAGACACCGGTGCAGAAACCAGTTTATCAAGTATACTTTCAACCGGCTTTGCGGTAAGAAAATCGCCTATCTGGGTGGTACTGACGGCGCCGCTTGTGGGTCTTGCCTGCTGCTGGGCGGCGGCTACGGTCTTGATAAAAAATGTTTCAAGCTTGTCCATGGGGGAAGTGATGACGCAATCGGTCTGTTCATCTTCAACTATCTGTTTTATCTTTTCAATTGCGCCGGCACTGATAGGGCCGGTAGTGATTTCAGTTTTTCCACTCTGCTGCAAGAGGTCCTTGACTTTGCCCTTGGCCTGTATCCTTCCACCATAAAGGATTGCAATCCTGTCGCACACATCTTCGACATCCGCAAGCAAATGACTGCAGAGCAGGATTGTCTTTCCGCGTTGGGCCAGTTGAAGAATGACGTCCTTTATCTGTCTTGTGCCGATGGGGTCAAGGCCGGTCGTAGGCTCATCCAGTATTAACAGGTCCGGGTCGTTTATAAGCGCCTGAGCAAGTCCGATTCTTCGTGCCATACCTTTTGAATAAGTCCCGACAGCCCTGTTGGCAACAGCCTTTAAGCCGACCATATCGAGCAGGGCCTCTATACGCATTTTTCTGACCTTGGCAGGCAGGCCGAATAACCTGCCGTAAAAATCCAGGGTCTCACGTGCGTTCAAATATCTGTAAAGATATGATTCTTCGGGCATAAATCCGATATGAGCGTTAACCTTTGGGTCGGTGCTGTCACCACCGAGGACGACGGCGGTTCCCTTTGTGGGGTGAAGCAGGCCAAGCAGCAACTTTAACGTTGTGGTTTTGCCCGAACCATTCGGCCCCAATAGACCGAACACTTCGTTTTCTCGAATTCGCAGGTTCAGTTCGTCAACGGCACAGACCTTGTTGTGCCCCCACAAATCTGAAAAAATCTTAGTCAAAGAGAATGTCTCAATTGCATATTCCATAAAAAATCAAACATCAAAAAGTTAACAACCACGGGTTTTAACCCGTGGTTGTTAACTTTACTTTTTATGTTTCCTGGTGCAGTTCTTCACCATAACGTACAAGTCTGGCACTGTTAAAGACAACAATCAAAGACCCGCCGAAATGCAGAATCGCGGCATAGATAGTCGGCAGCCACGCAGCAGCGGCTGCAGAAACACCAAGAATGATAAACAGTATTCCAAAGCCAAGATTCTGCGTAATCACTTTTCTTGTTTTCCTTGAAAGCAGGACAAGGAAAGGCAGTCGCTTCAGGTCATCGCTCATCAGGACAATCGAAGCGGAATTTATAGCCACATCGCTGCCGGCGGCCCCCATAGCGATGCCGAGGTCACCAGCCGCTAAAGCGGGCGCATCGTTTATCCCGTCCCCAACGACGACAACAGTGTGACCATCTTTTTTGACCTGCTCAACAATTGCAAGTTTGTCCTGCGGCAGACAATGGGCCTTAAAATCGGTGCAGCCTAACTGGCCGGCGACACGGTTGGCAACCTCATCCCGGTCACCAGTAAGCATAGTTATCCTTTTTATTCCGATATCAAGCAGTTGACGGATAGCGTGGCTGGCCTCGGGTCTGGTCTTGTCCTGCAAACCGATCCAGCCGATACACATTGAATCTTTTGCGACATAAAGAGTACTAAAACCCTGTTCTTCGTGAAGGGTCGGGCCGGCAACATTATTCATATCAATGTTATTTTCCTTCAGGAAGGTCTCTCTTCCAACACGAACCTTAGAAGAATCAACCAGAGCCGTTACACCTTTGCCGGGCGTTTCCCTGAAGTCATCGGCTGACGACAAAGAGATATTGGCCTCCTTGGCAACCTGGCGAATAGCGGTCGCTGCCGGGTGTTTGCTCATCTGCTCGGCAGATGCAGCCAGGGCCAGTAACTCAGATGGTTCTGTATTTTCAGCCGGCGTCAGCTTTGTTACATACAGTCGGCCGGTGGTAAGGGTGCCGGTCTTATCGAATATCATGGCCGTCATTCGGCCGGCGATTTCAAGGTCAGCAACGTTTTTCACCAAAACGCCCAGGCGGGCAGAAGCTGATATGGCCGCTACCATAGCGGTTGGTGTCGCTAAAATCAGGGCACAGGGGCAGGAAATAATAAGTATCGAAATCGCCCTGCTGACCTCACCGGTGAAAAACAGTACGATTCCGGCAACCATAAGGATAGTCGGCGTGTACCACTTAACGTAGCGGTCGATTATCCGCATAATCGGAATTTTGGTCTGTTCGGCCTCTATAATCAATGACTGGACTTTGCCGAGGGTTGTGTCTTTGCCTGCCTTGGTGACAGTAATGTCCAGCATACCTGTGAGATTGCTTGTGCCGGCGAATACCTGCATACCCGGGACTTTGTCGACGGGTAAAGATTCGCCGGTTATAGTTGCCTCATTTACCGAACTTAATCCGTTTTTGACCTCGCCGTCGGCAGGTACATTGTCACCAGGTCGAACACGCACACAATCGCCCGGCCGAAGGGCACTTACTTTGACTTCCTTTTCAGAGCCGTCGTCGATGACAATGTTTGCCTTTGTTGGTGTCAGTCTTATAAGCGATTCGATAGAAGCCCGGGCGCCGAGGGCTGTACGGGATTCCATCAACTCACTCAAGAGCATAAAGAAAGCAACGATGCCGGCGGTGGCGTAATTCTGGGTTGAGAATAAGGCCAGGATTGCCAGGGCTACCAGTTCATCCATATGAGAATGTCTTCTTAATACACATTGAATGGCATGCCAGACAATCGGACAACCCAGCAGTATCGCCGCGACCATAGCCAGAAACTGGGCGTGGTCGCTGCCGGCCCCATAGACAAACCTCGCGATGCCGCTGGTTATCAACAGCATCCCACCGGCCAACGTCCCCAACAGAGCCATGCTTACCCGAATCTGCTTGCCGCGAGTGTGCTCGACGGCGACGTCATGCTTAAAATGTAAGTGTTGATGAGTCATATCTCTTATTTCTCTTCTTCGCCTGCTTTGGGTTTGGGTTTTATGGCAGGGTCTCTGCTCAAAAGGATCCTTATTTCACTGCCTTTGGCACCTTTGGTAGGTTGTATAATCATTTTTTCATCAGCATTGTTCAGCACATATATTATGGCGTCCTGATATATGTTTTGAATAACAAGTTTGGGACGTTTGCGATATTCGGGAAGAATCTGTTTCAGGTAATCAGCGTTTGCCTTGGTGGTTTCAACAACTTTTTTTCGATAGGCACGCCCCTGGGCTATCTCAACGGCAACCAGACCTTCGGTTTCATTAAGCGTGTTTGCGGCGTATGTTCTTGCTTCGTTGACTTTTTTCTGACGTATCTGCCTTGCCCTGATGAAATCAAGGAAGGCGTAATTAACCTGCCTGGGCCAGGTGCTCTGGGTGAGCATAACAGAAACAATTCTTACCCCGCTCTCTATCGTATCAAGTTTTTGCTGCAGCAATCGGTTGACATGTTTGGGGATTCTATCGGTGCTTGAAATCACATCCTCGATGGTATAGTTGACCAATGCGGTTACAATCACATCCTCGGCCAGAGATGTCAGCAAAGTGCTAACGTTTTCTTCTATAATATCACCGTAATTCTGCCCGGCTAAGAGATTGTCTGTGTTTACGTAAATGTTCTTGAAAAAGCGTTCGGGGTCATCAATCTGATACGTCAGTTTCCACTTGGTATGGACGATGTTGTAGTCACTGCCATCGGAATCTGCGGTAACTATGTCTTGTTTTTGGCTTCGGGTAAGGCAATAGCCATCGCGCACAGGTTTTAATGTTGGAAATATATAAAGTTTGGAAGTCGGTCCGCCAGGCATCAGTTCTGAGGGACGCTGGTAATACCAGAATGTATCGATGGACAGGTCGGTTTTTTTGGCAATAGGGATTTTTATGATTTCCTCAATCGGATAAGGCAGTATCAAATGCGGTCCGGGACCGAGAATTCTGTTTTCGCCTATGCCGCGAATCTTTCCGAATCTTAAAACCAGCGCCTGTTCTTCAGAGCCGACCGTCTTGAAGCACGAAAAGAAAAAAATAAGGACAAGTATTCCCATTATAACCTTGAGAATGACAAAGCTAAAGCCCAGAGCCTCGGACAAGGAACGGCTGGCAGTATCAAGCTCACCGCCGCCAGTCTTCTCAGGCGGCTGCGGCGGTGATTCATTATTATGTTCGTGATGCTCTACCATAATTAATAGCCGGACTCCAATAATCAGTCTTTATTTTTTCGGTTCAAGCTTCGGCATTTCCTTCAGGAGTTTGAAAGGTTCGGTGTCGGCGCTTATCACAACGGTCGACCTTTCCTGTAAGATTTTCTTTAAGGCTTCGATATCCTGCAGGAACATCGCAAGCTCGGGGTCGGCCTCGAACATTTTATAATGTTTAGCAGCTTCAGCGTCGCCCTGACCTCGGATTGCTTTTGCTCTTGCCTGGGCAGCGGAAAGAAGTTCTATCTTTTTCGAATCGGCGTCGGCTTTTATCTTCGCAGCTTCGGCGTTGCCTTGGGCGATGGTGGTAAGAGTTTTACGGTCTCTCTCCGCTCTCATGCGGTCGAAGATGTCCTTGCTGACCTCTTCGCTGATTTTCAATTGTTTAATTCCGAGGGCTTTGATTTCAATACCATATTCTTCCATTACGGGCTGCTTGAGGTCAGCAAGCATTTTATTCTGGATTTGCTCGAACTTTATTTTACCTGCGTCGCTGTTTATGAATTCAGCAAAAGTATATTGGCCTATCACCTCGTTTTGAGTATTGCTGAGTCGGCTGCGGAGTTTGTTTTCGGCCTCTTTGACAGTAACAACTGAATTAAAGAATTTCAGAGGTTCGGCAATTCTCCAGACGACGTAGGTCCTTACAATAATAGGAACAGCTCCTTTTGTTGTGGTCTCGACAAGGTCGGCCTCGAAAACCTTCATCCTGGAATCAAATTTATGCACTCGCTCGATAGGTGGAGGCCATTTGAAATACAGGCCAGGGTCTGTGATCTGCCTTGTGGCTTTGCCAAAAGTAGTTACCAAAGCCGCTTCGGTTTCTCGTACCTGAAACGAGACAAGAAGCAGGGCAAAAACAGTAACCAGCAACGCCACGAAGATTATAGTTATAATATTTTTCATTTCTCGCTGCTCTCCTCAAAACCAGCCATATCATATAAAGTGGGAGTTAGTTTTTCTTTAACATCAACTATAAAAACCTGTGTGTCTTTTTCGTCAGCTACGACAATATATTTTCTTATTTTGCTAAGTGATTCCTCGAAGACGGCCAATCTCTGGTTGCGCAGGTAAATTTCCGGTGAGGCCTGGTAGGCCTTGAGCTGGTCAGCGAAACGCTTGCCGGTTGCTTCGGCAAGAGTTGCTTTCTCAAAGGCATAACCCTGTGCTTCTCGCAGTGTTGTGAATATCTCACCGCTGGCGCGGGCAAAGGCACTATCCAGGTCGGCGCCAAGTTTTTCGAGATTGGCAGTGTCGTTATCCTTTTCGGCAAGCTGATATTGCGCAGCAAGGTCGTAAAGCTCATTGGCCTTTTCCACCGAACCTGCAAGAGAGCATAAGATGCTGTTGCGCTTGGCGTAAGCATCAAGAATAAGGGCCTGCTTTTTTTGGATCGCACCGACAACCTTCTGGTAATCGGCGGCAACATCGACTGGCGGGTGGATTCCCTGCAGCCCCAAAAATATAATTTCAACACCCAGACCGGCCTTGTCGGCGGCGGTCTGAATTCTATCGGTTAAAATCTTCCTGGCGGAAACTCTGCCGGCTCCGAGCAGGCTCTGATTCGAATCGCCGCTCGCTTCAGGCAGGTCACCGACTTCGATGCTGGCACTTGCAGCAAGCTTGGTCAGTTCACGGTAACAAATAGATTCGAGCATCTTTTCTGAATCTTCGTGATTATAAATGAAAGCATATAAATCTCTTATCCTGTACTGGACGGGCACCGAAGCGATAACAAGACTTACCGGAACCGCTCCCTCAGCCAGGTCATCGCTGGTCCCCCGGCTGGCAACCAGAAAAACATCTTCTTCCTCGTGATGCGATTTGCCCCACAGCAGCGCATCTCGTTTTTGTCCTTCTTTATAGACCTTGGGGACAAAGCCTATGCTGATTTCGGACACTTTTTTGGTCGGGTATTTATAAGCTATGTCGATAGGCCATGGCCATTTGAAGGCTAATCCGGGCTCGATGAGCTTCACTTGGCCGTTGTCGTCGAAAGGATTTCCAAGATGTTCGATTATCGCTTGCTCATTGGGGGCCACCACAACAACGCAACTCAACGAATACAGCGTAACACCCCCGAAAATAATCAAAGGCGCAATTGCTTTCTCAAGCATCTTATAGAACCATGTTTGCGAAACCTTAAAGCCGAACTGATAATCGATGGCACTTGCGGCGGTATGAAGTATTTCGCCGGGCTGATTTATAATGCCCAGCAATCTGCTGTCAAACGCACATCGGCCGTACTGGTCCTTGAGTCTGGGCCGGTATATGTCCAGGACGATATTGAGGGCGGTTTCGGCACCGAGAAAGATAAGCAAGACGGGGACAAAAAAACCGATTATGGTTAAGATAATGGTAAATTTGAATTGTGCCAGGGCCAGGCTGACCGCCGAGGCAAAGCACACCACGGCTATGCCGAATAGCAAACCACCACCGGCCCTTAATGGTTTCCACTCCAATTGAGCCGACATGCCCGTAGCATATCGGGACAGCAGGAAGCTGACAAAGGCTATGGTGGCCATACCAACGGCACACAGCAAAGGCTGTTTGGGTTCGGCAAATTCGCCGGCCATAGCGGTTCTCAGCAAGTATTGTCCGATAAATATTTCGTAAATCGCTATAGCGGCGGAAAAAATCGGCAGGAACCACTTTTCAAAGATGCTTAATCGACGTTGGGCAATAGTGAAAAAAACCTTTTGCTCTCCCTCGGCCTGGAAAATTGTAGAACTGTCACGCCCCTGAGCCAATTGACCGGTATCAAGCTTTTCCTGTTCGGCCAAGGCCCGCTGGTGGAATTGAATGACCAGGACAAGCCAGACCAAAGCTGCTGAAAGGATCAACCAACTGACCGCTGAAACGGCAAAAAACCCGCTCCATCGGCCTAAAAACAAGGCAATGAAGAAAAACACAAAGCTGAAAATCACAGACGCCAGAGCTATATATTCAGCACGCTTGGATGATACTGTCATTTGTTATTCCCAAATTCCTGATTTCGAACAAAAACACTTAAACACAGTATTAGTCGTATAATTATTGTAAGTCCTTTACAATTTGAAAGTCATTTAATATAACAATAAACGGCATTTTAGCATAGAAAGAATTACTAAAAATTTCTCCCTATAGTAATTTATAATGTCCCGCTATAGCAGGATTTGCCGAAAAACACCATAGGGCAAAAACAAAATAAATCATGAGAAAATTATTTACAATAGCAAAGAACACCTTCACAGAGACACTCAGACAGCCTGTTTATGCTATAATCATCGTTTCCGCTCTGCTTCTGTTCTTCATCAGCCCATCAATCGCAATGTACACAATGAGCGACGACAGTAAGCTCCTTCGCGAAATCGGTTTATCTACGCTGTTTTTGACCAGTTTGTTCATAGCAATTTTCTCCGCATCCGGAGCTGTGAACGAAGAAATAGAGAGCAAAACAATACTTACGGTCCTTAGCAAACCGGTCCAACGTCCGATATTCATATTCGCCAAATTTCTCGGTGTCTCAGCGGCAGTGCTCCTGGCCCACTATATCTGTACGATAGCGCTTTTGATGTCAATCAGACATGGTGTTCTGGAATCGGTAAATGATACTCACGACCGGACCGTTTTGGCCGCTGCAGGATTTATACTACTCGGAACATTTTCGCTAAGTATGCTCTTCAACTACGCTTACGACTGGAAATTTTCGTCAACAGCAATAGTACTGGGCGCAATCTTTGCCACAATAGGAATAGTGTTTTTGACTTTTATCGACCGGCACGGCCATTTCAGCCCACAACATAACGGTATAAACGCGTTGGACATCTACGGGGCGGTGCTATTATTTCTGGCCGCGATTATAATTGTGGCGCTGGCGGTGGCGCTTTCGGCCAGGTTCAATATAGTTGTAACGCTTTCTGCCTGTGTCGGTGTCTTTTTGCTTGGCCTGGTCAGCGATTATGTTTTCGGCAGATTCGCCGAGACACAATTGTGGGCCAGAATAGGCCGATTTCTGGTGCCGAATTTGCAAATTTTCTGGATTAGTGATGCAATTTATGAAGGCAGCGTCGTTCCGGCAAAATACATTGTAATAGGTGCTTGCTATACACTGTGCTATACGGGGGCTATACTTTTATTAGCCATCGCCATGTTCCAGAAACGACAGGTCGGATAATTCCTCGTGCGTATCGCCTATATCGTATTGAACATACGTTTGCGGCATGCCCAGTTTCCAGAATACCCGCTTTTTGATTATTTTGAACTTTGTCGCCAACACTTATACACTTCAAATCGTCTAATTTTATACCGGATCCAAGATGGCAGTTTGGGATTTTGCCTTATTTAGGACTATTGCATGTTGAAGTTCGATAAACTATCATGGCGATAAAAATTGGCAAAGGTTTAAAGATGGATCAATTAGTAAAAGATAAAAAAACCAGTAACTTATCTAAATGGCTTGAAATATCAGGTTGGCTTGCAATAAGTATCTTCGCACTTCATGCTTGTACCCACATGGTTGGTGCCGCCGATACGTGGAAAGCTATAGCTGCTGGTCGACATTATATCAATCACGGGGTAGACACTGTTGACCCATTTAGCGCAAATTCACTAAAAGCAGGTCCAACACAAGAAGAAATAGAAACCTGGCCCAAATGGGCTCAGTGGGTGACCCAAAAAGTTGGTATCAACACGGTTAAATATTGGCATCCCACCGGATGGATCAATCAAAATTGGCTCAGTGGCGTTCTTTTTTACTGGTTGGCATACGAATCCCCACTTGCTGACGCCGAAACCCTGTCATTCAATTCACTTGTTTATTTGAAATTTGCCATTTATATACTTACAGCCATTTGTGTTTATTACTCAGGTAAAATATTAGGCGTTAATTCTATTCTAACAGCAATTTTTGTCTGTTTTACAATGTTCATAGGTCGCTCTTTTTTCGTTATCCGCCCAGCAGATTTTACAAATCTTTTAGCGGCTGTATTTCTGCTTGTACTTGTCCTCACTACTTATCGAAACATATTATATATCTGGTTAGTTGTCCCGCTGGTAGTTCTATGGTGTAATCTCCACGGCGGATATATTTATGCGTTCATAATGCTTGTGTCGTTTACAATAATAAACCTTCGAACAAACTTTTTACCAGAAAGATTCGTTTCGATTGGACTAAAAGGAGTATGTCACAGCGTTGTTGCTGGGTTTGCAGCCTTTCTGTCGATGATTCTGTTAAATCCGTTTCATTTAACGAACTTTACCCATACTTTTGTAATTAGTATTGGAAAACATGCTAAAAAGTGGCACTGGGCGAACGAATGGCGTCCTGCTTTCGAATGGAAAAATCCAGTTGGTGATGAAAGACCGTTTTTGATAATGTTCATTCTTGCCTTATCTGTTCTTTCGCTCTGGTTTATTGTTCGCCTATCAGTTTCTCGGCTTGTTAATCGTTCCGCTGAATCGAAAGAAAACGATTCCCAGGCATATCAACTGCCCAAAATTGATTTTGCGATGATGACCATTGCAACTCTTGCCATTTATATGGCTATACATTCACGCAGGTTTATACCAATAGCAGCTATTGCGGCCTGTCCACTTATTGCACTGCTTCTTGACCAGACGATTCGTACAATTTCAGCGTGGTACAACCTTCATAAACAAAACCATTTTATTGTTAGCCCAATGCCTAAAAAACTACAATGGTTCTTTGCCATTGTCGTAACGGTAGCGGTTTTATCTTTTGGCGGATGGTGGGGATTCAAATTTAAATGTGCCTACCTTGATCCTTGGCCTGCTGATGCAAAATTAAACTCCGTCTTTATGCGAATGACCGCTTCTAATTTTAAACCATTCCATGCCTGCAGATTTATAAAAGATAATAAACTAAAAGGAAATATATTCAGTCACTGGACAGAAGGAAGCTTTATCATCTTGAGACAACAGCCAAACCCAGACACAGGCAGAACACCTCTGCAGGTATTTATGGACAGCAGAGCACAAACAGCCTATGAAATCAAATATCAGGATCTTTGGTTAGAAATTATAGCTGGAGGGCCAATTGCTGAAAGTGCAAGGAAAGAAAAACGCAGGCTGACGAAAGATGATTATACCAAAATCGGGCTGTGGATCGACGAAAAATTCGAAGAATATAATGTCGAGGTTGTCTTAATGCCCTCAAGTGAATTTCATACACCTTTTGTAAAGGGACTTGAAAATAATCCAAATTGGCGGCTCGTCTATTTTGATGACAAGCATTACCTGTACGTCAATATAAAAACTGTGCAGGGAAAAAAGCTTTCTGAAGGTATAATGGATGGGAAAACCATCTATCCTGATGAATACTCAAAGAACCTCATAATTGCTCATAAGATGCTTTTATTCGGGCAGGGGAAAGTAGCAAAGGAACAAGGGCTTAATGCAGCTATTAAAGCCCTTGAATCAACCCCATCACCTGTTTCTATGGAGAAGGTTTTATTCGCTACAAAGTTCGAAGAGCTGCGGCCTCGTATTTATGTTTTTTGTAAAGATTATGTTAATAATTTCACAAAGAATAAGAACCTTTATGCTGAGCAAGATGGATATTTTAACCGACTCTTGACTGCATCAGTTGCAAATAGTTATTTGGAGAAAATCGCCAAAAGGCAGGGATGGGCACAGGAGGCTAAACTCTATGCTGCCAAGAGTCAAGAATATGAGATTGAACAGAGGGAAATCATAAAAAGTAAAAGATGGTAAAGCCTTAAGTGAGGAAAATCCGTACAACTGTACTACAACTCAAACCCCAAATAGCTCATAAAATTACAAAAACTATGAATCTATAAGGTTTGTAATATCAAAGGTTTAAAAAATTGCAGAAAATGATGAACGTTTTACGTGTCCTGTTTTTACGCAGTACGCATCACGAGTGAGGCGATACGGTTTTTACAACTGCTATTTCATCGCAGTTCTGTTGTTTTGGGCAGCGGGCACAGTCAGTCCAGACCTTCATCGGCAAAGAATCTTTTTCTACTATCCCAAACCCCATTTTTTCAAAAAAATCAGGTGTCAGTGTCAGGGCAAAGACCCGGGGCAGACCAATTTGCCCGGCCTGCTCGAGGGCCTGGCGGACCAGCAATTTGCCAACACCGCTGCCTGTGCGTGACTCGGCAACCGCCAGTGATTTAATCTCAGCCAGGTCGGCCCAGATAATCTGCAAACTACAGCAGCCGACCACCTCGCCTTCAAGTTCGGCAACGATGAAGGACTGTAAATTCTCGTAAATGTCGGCCATTGAACGAAACAACATTATGTCACGTTCAGCGTAATCTTTGACCAAAGAATGGATGGCTTTGGCATCAGTAATTTTGGCATTTCGCGCCTTCATAATAAAAAGTATAGCCATTAACACCCAATATAACAAAGAAAAAGTGCCTAAGACCAAAAGTACACAAAACATCTATCTTGCCGGGAGTTTATTAAAAAAGCAAAAAAAAGACTGGAAAAACCGTTCGAACTGGTATATCGTATTTTGGGTTTGTGATTCGAATTTCTAAATATTGACGACTAAGTACTAATGACCAATCATGCGATTTATTCTGATTGACAAAGTAGTCTCACTGGAACCGGGGAAGGAAATAAAGGCCGTGAAGAATGTTTCACTGGCCGAGGAATACCTGCAGGACCATTTTCCGACGTTTCCGGTACTGCCGGGGGTATTGCTGCTTGAGGGGCTGATTGAGTCAGCATCGTGGCTGGTGCGAAAAACCGAAGACTTTGCCCATAGTATGATATTGCTCGAAGAGGCAAAAAATGTAAAATATAAAAGTTTTCTTGCGCCGGGCGAACAAATAGAATATACTGTGCAGGCCAAGACAATCGAAGAGAACGTAAGCAGCTTCATCGGCTTTGGAATGTCAGAAGGTACACGAATTGTAGAAGCAAGGTTCGGATTGAGACATTTTAATCTGGCCGACGAAAATTCAGCAATGGCCGCGACTGATGCCAAAGTGATTGAAAATATGAAAAAAAGATGGAAACTGCTGCAATAGTGAATAGGCGTTAGCCAATAAGTGCTGGAGGTATGTAAGTATGGCAATGAGTCGAGAAGAGGTTTTTCAGGAAATAGGTGACGTGCTGGTTGAGGCGCTGGGAGTCGATGAAGACGAAGTCACGGCAGAAGCAACTTTGATGAGCGACCTGGGCGCAGAAAGTATTGACTTTTTGGATATAGTGTTTCGGCTGGAAAAGACTTTCGCGATAAAGATTTCGCGAGAGGAATTGTTCCCAATCGAAAATCTGATGACTAATCCGGAATTTGTCAATAACGGCAAACTGACAGAAAAGGGGGTAGCTGAATTAAAGGACAAAATGCCGCATACCGACCTGGCTGCCTTCAAGGAAGACCCTGATATTAATAAACTCGGCGACCTGTTCACCGTCGACTCGATTGTGAACTTTATTGAGACCAAGCTCAATAGTACTTGATGAAAACATGCTTTTGAAATACTTCGCGGCAGGCTTGTTTAAGGTCAACCTGCCGCTAAAGTTTAATATGGGCAGAAAATGCGGTGGATTTGGATAGATAAATTTACTGAGTTTCAAAGCGGCAAACGAGCGGTGGCAATCAAAAACGTAACGCTTGCCGAAGAGCATTTGCACGACCATTTCCCGGGGTTTTGCGTTATGCCGGAGTGCCTGATGATTGAAGGAATGGCACAGACGGCGGGGATACTTGTCGGTGAAGTAAAGAATTTCAAAGAGAAGGTCATTCTTGCCAAGATTAAAAAGTGCGTTTTTTTGAACTATGTAAGGCCGGGCGATACGATAAAGCTGGATGCGAAAATCGAATCAATTACGGCTGAAGCGGCAAGTACCAGCGGCAGGATTACCTGCGACGATAAACTGATAGCAGAAATAGATTTGATGTTCAGCCATATAGACCAGAACCTTGCGGGCAAGGAATTCCCGGAAGAGAACTTTGTATTTACCGACACATTCGAATCGCTTATGCAAGGGGTGGTACAAAACGGCATCAAACAAACGTCGGAGCAAGACAGATGAGTTTGTCCGGCGTAGTAATAACGGGCCTTGGTGCAGTAAGCCCGCTTGGTCTAAGCTCTGGCCAAACATGGCAGGGACTTTGTGCAGGGCAATGCGGAATAGGTAAAATTACGGCATTTGACCCGGCCGGCTTCGATTGTAAACTGGCCGGCCAGGTACCTGATTTTAAAATACAAAAACACGTCCCGAAAGCATTTCGCAAAGCCACAAAGCTGATGTCAAGGGACATCGAACTGGCGATTATCGCCGCAAACCAGGCCCTGGCGGGCAGCGGACTGGTTACCAGAGCGATGGACCCGGAAAATGTAAATATTGACCCGGAACGTATCGCCATCAATCTGGGCGCCGGGCTTATAAGCTGCGACCTGGTCGAGCTTGCTCCGGCGGTGGCAAAGAGTGTCACCGATGGTAAGTTCGATATTCTTAAATGGGGAAAAGACGGTCTGGAGATGGTGACACCTTTATGGCTGCTGAAGTACCTGCCCAATATGCTCGCCTGCCACGTAGGTATTATCCACGACATCCAGGGCCCGAGTAATACCATCACCTGTGCCGAAGTTTCGGGACATTTAGCGATAATCGAGGCCTCTGAGATTATCGCACGAGGTGATTGTGATATCGCCCTGGCGGGCGCCGCCGAAGCAAAGATCAATCCCTTACTAATGGCACGTCAATGCCTTCTTAAAAGAACAACAAGCGAAAAAAACAATCCCGACCGTGCATGCAGGCCTTTCGATGCCGATGCCAAAGGCTCGGTGTTTGGCGAGGCGGCAGGCGTGGTAATTTTGGAAAATAAAGAAAACGCCCAAAAACGTGGGGCAAAAATCTACGCCCAAATAGTCGGCGGCGGACAAAGCAACAGCTTAAACCCAGTATACCAGCAACTCGAACCGGACGGCAAAGGTGTCCGGATAGCTATTGAAAAAGCCCTGGCTGATGCCCGAATCGCACCTAAAGAGCTCGACCTGATTATCCCTCACGGCACAGGAATACCGGCAGACGATTTAGCAGAAGCAACAGCGATACAAACCGTCCTGGGCGAATTTGTCAAAGAAATCCCCGTCTGGCCCACCAAAAGTATGCTCAGCAACACCGCCGCCGCATCAGGGGCGATGGATATTATAGCAGCAGTCTGCGCAATAAATGAGGGCAAAATACCTGCCGCGAAAAACTGTGATACGAAGGCGAAAGGCTGTGATTTGAATATCGTAAAACAACAAATAAATAAAAAAATACGCTACGCACTGTGCTGCGGTTATACCTATGGCGGCCAAACCGCTGCCGTAGTCTTGAAAGCAATGGATTAAATTTATTTGTAAAATAAGAAAATGACTAAACGAGTAGTAATAACAGGAATGGGTATCGTTGGTCCGTTGGGACATGATGTAGAGACTTTCTGGGACGGGATAATGGCCGGCAAAAGTGGCGTGGCCAAAACAACCATCTTTGACGCCTCGACCTTCCCGACAAAATTCAGCGCCGAGGTCAAGGATTACGACTTAACAAAATATACCAAAAATCCCCAGCTTCACGAGCACAGCAACCGAGGTTCCGGTTTTGTCATTGGCGCAACCGCACAGGCGTGCAAACAGGCCGGCATTGACACCGAAACCGAAGAGCCGACCGACGGTATAGATCGCCAAAGACTGGGAATTTATCTCGGTGCCGGCGAAGGCTCTGTGGACAATGATGTATTCTTTGAAGCACTGGTAAAGGCCTGGGACGATGAAAACCGCGAAATGGACTGGGGCAAGTGGGCAGAGGTGGCCTTTGGGAAAATGACCCCGATGCGCGAGCTTGAACAGGAGCCGCATATGCCGGCTGCCCATATCGCGCTGCTGACCGGCGCGCGAGGGCCGACAAGAAGCTGTCTTACCGCATGTGCGGCAAGTACGCAGGCCATCGGCGAAGCGATGATGATGATTCGCAAAGGCGATGCCGATATAGTGATTTCCGGCGGTGCCCATTCGATGATTCATCCGCTGGGCATTATGGGTTTCAATCGCCTCACCGCCCTTTCGACAAGAAATGACAGTCCCGAGACGGCATCGAGACCATTCACTCTTAGCAGAGATGGTTTTGTAATTGGAGAAGGTGCTGCGATTCTGATTCTCGAATCGTTGACCTCGGCCGGGAAAAGAGGCGTCGAAATTTTGGCTGAGGTCATCGGCTATGGCAGCAGTTCCGATGCCTTCAGGGTCACCGACATGCACGAGGAAGGCCGGGGAGCGATACAAGCGATGACGGCGGCATTGGCCGACGCGGGCGTTAGCTATAAGGATATAGATTACGTAAATACGCACGGCACAAGTACGACGGAGAACGATTCGATTGAGACCAAGGCCATAAAAGCGGTCTTCAAGGAAGAAGCAAAAAATACACCTGCCAGCAGTGTAAAAAGCATGATGGGACATTTGATCGGCGCTACCGGCGCCGCTGAATTGATGACGTCGGTTCTGGCAATACGGGATAATGTTGTGCCGCCGACAACGAACCTCAACGACCCCGACCCGGAGCTTGACCTCGATTATGTACCGAATGAGCCTAAAAAAATGCCGGTCAATATTGTAATGAGCGAATCCTTCGGATTCGGCGGACAAAATAACGTGGTAATTATTAAAAGATACCGGGAATAATAATGATTGACATAAAACAAATTCGCGAGAATCCGGAGAAGTTCAAAAAAACTGCTGTTGATAAGAAGTTTAAGGTGAACATCGATAGACTACTGGAACTGGATTCTTCGCTAAAAAGTCAGAAGCAGCAGTTGCAGGATATTACCACCGAAAAGAACCAAATCGGCAAATCAATTCCAAAACTATCGGGCAAGGAAAAAGAAACGGCTCTGGCAAGATTGTCGGAACTTAAGCAGACAGAAGCAGAGCTTAATGACAAAATCAAAGAATCTCAGCCTGTGTTCGATGAGCTTGCCTCGCTGGTGCCGCAGCCGGCAGATGAGGATGTGCCGGTTGGCGAAGATGATACCGAGAACGTTGAGATAAGGAAAGAGGGTCAAATCCGTAAATTCGATTTTGAGCCGAAGGACCATGTCCAGTTGGGGATAGCGCTGGGAATTATTGATATCGAGCGCGGCGTGAAATTGGCGGGGACGAGAAATTATTTCCTAAAAGGTGATGGTGCTCTGTTGCACTGGGCGGTTCTAAGGTTCGCTATCGATTATATGCTTGGCAAAGGCTATGTCCCGATGTCGGTGCCTTTGCTTGCGCGGGATGAGGTGATGAGGGGTACAGGTTATTTCCCAGGTTCAGAAGAGCAGACATATCAGACCGAACGGGACGGCCTTAGTCTCGTAGGAACAGCGGAAGTGCCGATGACTGCTTACCATATGGGTGAAATATTAAAGGCGAATGAACTGCCGAAAAAGTATGTCTCGATGTCAAGCTGTTTCAGACGAGAGGCAGGCGCGGCAGGCAAGGACACATACGGGTTATACAGAATTCATCAATTCGACAAGGTCGAGCAGGTGATTGTGTGCAAAAACAGCGACGAAGAGAGCAAAAAATATCACGACCAAATTCTTGCCAACGCCGAAGCTGTAATGCAGGCACTGGAACTGCCCTACCGGGTTGCGGTCGTATGCACCGGCGACCTCGGCAGAGGACAGGCCAAAAAATATGACATAGAGGCATGGATGCCGTCGAGAGAAAATTATTGCGAAACCCACAGCGCAAGTAAATTCTACGAGTTCCAGGCAAGACGAATGAACCTTCGGTATAAAGACCGCGAAGCGAAAAAGAATCTGTTCTGCCATACCCTTAACAACACCGTAATCGCGTCACCGAGAATTTTAATACCGATTCTTGAACTCTACCAGAATGCTGATGGTTCGGTAACTATCCCTGCAGTCCTTAGGCCATATATGAACGGCAGGAAAAAGATAGAATCATCAGCATAGCCTTGTTCCTTTGTAAAGTTGGTATTTCAACAGCCGGCATTCTATTTTGCCGTTATAAAATACCATGCGGGCTGAGGTTTTCAGTCCGACTTTTCCCGCCAGCTCTCGGTTGCCGGTAAATATATAACCTGTATAGCCGGCACATTTTTGTTTGAAAAAGTCGCCTATGCGTTTATAGTCGTTTTCGAGTTGTTCAAGTTCACCAAGCCGAAGACCATACTCCGGGTTCACAACTACAATCCCCTCACCTTGCGGAACTTCAGTATCGGCGAAGTCGCATACATCAAATTCTATCAGATGTTCAACCCCTGCGGTTCGCGCATTTTGCCTGGCTGCCTCGATAGCTTGTTCATCGATATCGGTGGCGATTATTCGTTTTCCAGGCCCGCCTTTGCCTGTGGTTTTGCGAGCATCAGTTCGTATCTTTTGCCATATCTGCTCATCAAAAACTTTCAAATGTCTAAAACCAAAATTGCTGCGTAACACCCCTGCCGGCTTATTCATCGCTATAAAAGCCGATTCGATAGCAAGAGTACCACTGCCGCACATCGGCAAAACAATATCACAGGAACCGTCATAGCCTGTGGCCATAATAATGCCGGCTGCTAACAACTCGCGAAGAGGCGCTTTATGCGGCATCTTACGATAGTTACGGTCAGAAAGTTTCACCCCGGATGTGTTAACGTATATCCACGCACGGTCATTCTTCCAGAAAAGATTCACGACAACACCGTTTCTATCCGGGCCGCTGTCAGGCCTGCTGCCGGTCTTTCTTTCCATACGGTCAACAATAGCATCCTTGACCTTGAGGTTCGGATACATGCTGTTGTTGATAGACCACGTATCGACCCGCGAAAGAACGCACAGATATTCTTCCGGCCCGATTATCTTTTCCCATGCTATGGCCCCGATTTGTTTATACAGTGACTCGGCGCTGCCGCAGCGAAATTCGCGGAGAAGATAAAGAACATTATAAGCGGTCCGCAGCCAGAGGTTCATTTTCATACAATCGATAAAAGACCCGCGTGTGATGACCCCTCCGGTGTGACTGCTGACTATTTCAAACCCCAGCCCACGAAGTTCACCCTGCAGATAATCCTCCAGTCCCGGACCACAGGTCACTAATATGTTTTTACGTTCTTTTACATCCATCTTAAATTTTCTTGTAGAGTGACATCTTTTGTCAACGCCAAAGGCATGGCCGCTGTCAGGAATAATATCGACAATCACGCTGAATGTCAAAATAAGTCTTGAGTCCGGCCCGGCGACTCTGTAATCTGTGCCGTTATGGATGACATCCAGCGAAGGCTGATTCGTATTGATAAGGCTCTTGCCCAACGGCAGACCGGCCTTGGCAAAAAAACCATCTCAACTGCCCCCCTGCTTTTTGCAGCAACAGGACTTATCACAGGAATCGTCATACAGGATATATTCGGTTTGCCAATCGTACTACCACTGATTCTGCTCGCGATTTGCGCTACGGCGGCTATCGTGTATTTTGTTAAGCAAACAACTCATGTGCAAATAATCGCATATCTGGCTTTGGTCTGCTTCGTGTGTCTTGGCGCAGTCCGACTGGAAAACTTCAGCCGGCACAAACCAAATGACATTCGTAATTTCGTGGCAGAAGAAAGAAAACTGGCAACGATACGCGGCGTTATTGTCACGGACCCTTATATTGACCGCCGGAATTGGCGGTTTGCCAGATTTCAGCCCGGCGACCCCGGCTGCAGTTTCTACTTAAAGCTCAACGAAGTTGAAACCATCGACGGCTGGGCAAAAGCTGCGGGCGTTGTAAGAATACAGGTGTCCGAACCGGTGTTGGACCTGAAAGCAGGTGACTATATACAAGCATATTGCTGGCTGGATAGATTCAAAAGACCGACCAATCCGGGACAATTCGATATCGCAAAATACCTGGCACAAAAAGGCGTTTATGCCGCTGGGTTTATACAATCTCGAGATGGCATCGAATTGTTAGAGAGCGGACCCTCCGCTATCCTTACGAAAGTACGAGCAAAAGTAAGAGAAACTGCCGCAAAGGGATTATTGGGCGACTTGTCGCAAGAAGACGCAAGCAGAGGTTTACTCCAGGCCCTTCTTTTAGGCTACAGAACAGACATTGACCGCCGAACCTACAGGGCATTTGCCAAAACCGGGCTGTTGCATTTCATCAGTCTTTCAGGACTGCATTTGGGTATTCTGGCAGGGATTATCTGGTGGTTGTGCAGGACGGCGGGGCTTGGCAAACGCGGGCGGGCGGCTATCTGCATAATTGCGATAGCGGTCTTTCTGCTGATTGTCCCGCCCAGGGCTCCTGTGCTGCGGGCGGCTATTATATGTTTTGTTTTTTGTATTTCGTTTTTCTTTCGCCGATACCCCAATTCACTCAATACGTTATCGCTGGCTGCGATAATTCTTCTGCTTATTCGGCCGACACAGCTTTTCGAGGCCGGCTGGCAGCTATCATTCGCTTCGGTACTTGGAATTATACTTTTTACCGAACGAATTCATTTTTTTATCTATGAAAATATAATGGACAACTCATTCTTAAGGCAAAGGCCGAAAACAAATCCGTTCTTTCGTATTATCGCAAAATCTGTTTCGTTTTCACTAAACCTCTTCGTGGTAGGACTTGCCGCCTGGCTGGGCGGGGCAGGTGTTTTGCTGTATCATTTTTACACAATTAACCCCATTACGAGTATCTGGACGGTGGTTACATTTCCATTTGTAGTCGGTATTTTGTCTTTCGGATTTTTAAAGATGACTCTTTCGATGTTGTCACCGACCGTTGCGGCAATACTGGGTATAATAGCAACAACTTTATCTAACTGGCTGATTTGGATTGTAACGCGTATCGCGGACTTGAACATATCGGAAATACTGATAGGCAGCCTCGGCGCAGAGGTGATTGTTTTCTATTACGGACTTATTTTATTTGCAGGGTTTGCATATTTTCGCCGGCCCATAATAAAAAAAGCGGTCTGTGCAGTGATGATTTCGGCATTGGTAATTTTTCTCGGCACTACAAAATGGCAAAGAACACATCAGGACAATTTAACTTTGACAGTGCTGGATGTTGGGCACGGCCAGGCAATCTTTGCTCAACTCCCGGATAAAACCAGTATTTTATTTGATGCGGGCTCATTGCATAGAAGTGACATCGGCACTAAAATTGTTGTGCCGTTCTTAAAATACAGCGGAATAAATAAAATCGACCGACTGGTCATAAGTCATAACGACATAGACCATATCAACGGCATACCCGAAATCACCGAATATTACAAGGTCGATAGAGTTTGTGCCAACGATGCGTTTTTCAAAAGGAAAGACAAATGGGGCACCGCCGGATTTCTCAGTGACAATCTGGAAAAACAGGGTTTTAGTATAGAATCGCTTTACAGAAATTTGAATATAGACAGCACTGCAGGCATAAAAACTCTTTGGCCAACCAAACAGAGCAATAAAGAATACGAGTTAAGCGATAACGACCAGTCGCAGGTTTTGCTAATAGAATTTGCCGGCAGGCGAATACTTTTGTGCTCAGACATCGAGGGATTTGCGCAAAACAAAATTATACAAACCTGCCCCGACCTGAGAGCAGACGTTGTGGTTGTTCCACATCATGGCTCAACGAAAACATCAGATCCCAAATTCCTCGAAAGCCTCGAACCTGATATTTTGATATTCAGTTGCGGCTCAAGGCAATACCAAAACCAACAAACGAGAGGGAAAACAACTAAGGCAAAATCATTTTATACACCCAGGGACGGGGCTGTTACCGTCAACATCGATAAAAACGGGATGATAAAAACTCAGGCTCATACTTTCGAAAACGATAGAAAAAGAAAAGCCCTTGCAAAGCAAGGGCTGTAATTTCGTCATGCCAACAGCAAATACGGGTTTTTCAAGCCGGTACGCGTCACCTCATATTAACAACGATTTCGACCCTGCGGTTCTTTCCCTTACCACTGGTGGTCGCGTTGGAAGCAATCGGCCTGGTGGCCCCACAACCGACAGCCCGTATTTTGTCTCCGGGCATACCTCGTTTGACAAGGTATCTGACTACAGTAAGAGCACGCTGGCTCGAAAGCTCCCAGTTGTCTTTCCATTTTGATTTCTTGATAGGGTCGGAATCGGTATGGCCGACAATGTTTATTCTTCTGCCGCCATATTGACTCTGCACTACTGAATGGATATGGTTGAGTTCGGCACTGGTTGCTCTTTTCAGTGAGGCTTTTCCAGCACTGAACAGAATGGCGGTGGGAAGTGTCACCGTTATGGTTCCTGCCGCGGCATCGAGTGATACATCATAGCCTTCGCCGAAACCTGTAACGTCGGCGGCCGACTGGTTGCGTTCAGCAACCTGTCTTTGCAATTCTTCAATTGTCTGCTGACCCTGCGAAACCTGGTCGGCGAGCTGGCCTTTTTCAGCTCTTTCACGCTCCAGCAGACCCCTTAGATTCTGGTGCTCCACATTCAGGGCCTCGTATTTTTTCTCCCAGTTGGTGCAGCCGGACAAAAACACTGCTGATAAAAGACAAATCATAACTGCCATTGTTTTCTTGTTTGCTGTTGCCATTGGAAATCTCCTTAAATTTGAAAATTCAACTTTCCATGTTAACGATAAAGAATAGTGCCCAAATAATCAAAAATCCTGTCATGTAGAATCATAACAATAAACACACCTAAAGACAAGAAGGGACCATAAGGAATTTGACGGGTTTTTTTAAAAAACATCTGGACACCGGCCCAGGCCAGGCCGAAAAATGGTGCGATAAAGAACGCGGCCACTACCAGAACCGGCCCGACAACCGCCCCCGCCGCACCCATCAAATGCACATCGCCAAGGCCCATCGCTTCTTTGCCAAACCCCAGAGTACCAAAGATACGGGTCGCCCATACGACGGCACAACCTACGAAATAACCCCAGCAACTGCCCAGAAGTCCCGCAATGACAGGCTGTTGTGAGAAATCCAGCCACCACATTTGTATCACAGTGGTTTTTTTAACAACCAGGTAAAACCCTATCGAGCAGACGATTATCGGCAGCAGGAACAAGAGTTCCTTACATACTTCCAGGCGATGGCTTGTTCGTGGTTCCTGATTCTGCACAGCATGCCTTACGGCAGCGGTTTGTGATTCGTTTTCTTCGGCAGATTCGTAACTTTTTTTTATCAGGCCGGTTGCCAGAAGCACACAGGAGATGAGCAAACCTATCAGGGCCCCTGCCGCCAATGCAGCGGTTTTAGCAGAGGCGCTGGGCAGAAGGTGATAACCGCGAATTATATCAGGGTCAATTACGAAAACACCGACCGCCGAACTGATAAGCCCTGCTGCGGTAACAAACCAGCAAATAGACAATGGTATGACCCATAATTCCAAATCGATCGCTGAAGCGGCGATACAGCCTGCAGCCAAAATGACTGAAATTAAATAAATAAACCAGCCACCCTCTAAAAATGGCCCGATACCGACTCGCATATCACTGTAAAAATATAAGAACAAAAAACCTGTAAAAGCCAGACCGGTTAAAAGCTCAATGACAAAATATCGCGGCGAAATCGGCGCCTTACAGTATCGGCACTTTCGGCCCAAAACCAGCCACGAAATCAATGGAATATTGTCATAGAAACGGATACCCCTGCCACAGGCAGGACAAGCAGAAGGCGGAGCTATCAAAGACTTTTCACGAGGCAAACGATAGATAACGACGTTGAGAAAACTGCCTATACAGCAGCCAAAGGCAAAAATAAAAGCGAACCAAATCCAATGCGGTACCACTATAGCGCCTCCTTTGCGCTTATTATACTGTTC
>SDBT01000442.1_pt1 | contig 65700 bp, 85 predicted proteins | sample 2277101 | NCBI WGS metagenome assembly SDBT01 (sample SAMN10404973, study PRJNA504765) | marine sediment metagenome | isolation source: marine sediment core GS10_PC15, 103 cmbsf | place: Arctic Ocean: Southern Knipovich Ridge | collected 2010 | reverse complement strand
ATTAAATTCATTTACCACTTCATTCATTTTTTTCTTATAATATATCTGAACTCTTTTATTAAAATGTTGAAAAGCTAATTCAAACGATTGTAAAGCATACTGAGTTTCACCATATCCCATAGTTTCAGTATTTAATAACTGAGTTTTAAAATATTGGTGACCTAATCGGTTTTCATCTTTAGCAAGGACAATATAGAGATGTTTATCTATCTTCATAAGTCCTAAGTCTATATCTCTTAGTAGTTGTTGAGTTGTCATAATTACACCTTCGAAGCCATTACAAAGTCAAAGCATTTTTGACATTCAAAACGAGATTGATAAACTGAATTTGATATTTTAATCCAATTAGCAATATTAATCGTTTTAATTGTCTTACCACATTGACAAGTTAATTCAAATGTATTCAAACTATACCTATATTGATTTTATATTATGTTAAGGTTTTTCTTGATATTTGTTAAAATGGGGAATTATCGAAATGTAATGACAATTTAATCATGATGATATTTGTAATGACAATTTGATATTTTTACATTCTAACGAAACAAATTCATTAAACTTATATATCTATATGAGACAATATAGTTAGGAAGTTTCCATTATGACAAACAACCAAAATAAGAAATATGTCTCACCAATTAAAAAGAAGGAAGGCGGTTTAAATCTTCCAACTATTTTAGTTGGTGAGGGTGTTGAAATACACCACGATAGAAAAAATCAACGTCTATTAATTGACATCGATGTAGGAACTCGTAGAGGATATACGTCAAAAGGTAAATCAATCAAAATTGCTACTGCAACACATATGATTGAGGGAGCTAAGAAGTTATCTTTAAATGTGTTTGATAAAGATATGGTTGACGATGAATTAGACGGTTTAGAAAAGTTTCTCGACAATAAAGAAAAAAGAGCATTACTTGATAAAAGAGCAAGAAATCTCGAATAAATTATCAATCCAAAAATACAAACTAAAATAATAATCTTTAAATCTCATTAAACTAATATACATATAGTCTATCGATAGGAAATAATTAATATGGTGATTAAATTCTAATATAGTTCGCTGATCTACAATGATCTTTGAATTTGGCAAACGTAAACCGCATATTTGAGAATTGACTTCAAATGTGCTTTTTTTATTTTATTCAAAATGACTGACATAAAACAAAACTATTAAATACCATAAAACTAATATATAGTTTAGTAGAACTTAGTAGTCGAAACACTTGTTATGGGAATTTTGATAAAAGATTTATTTATTAACAATGGGGTTATTAAATAAACGATAAATATCAATAACAATTTACAACTCTTTTGGGGAAACGTTCTGCTATTATTTCAATTGATTGGTTAAGGTATTTTTCCTTTGACATTTTATACCTTAACCACATTCTTTTTATTAACTTGGTAGGATTAGGAAAATATTATTTAATTAGTATTTTCCCATTTTTTTATTTTGTCATTACATTTGTATCATGAGTGTTTTGTAATGACAAATAGTCCGAGACTTTTAAACTCCCTTTATCTCGGCAAAATTTTTGTTTCGATACTTGATCGATAGAAGTGTATTTTATTGTAAATAGGTAAGAAGTGAGAATGAGATAAAGATGATATATTAAAGTACTTGTCGTAGGTTCAACACTAAGGGTTTATAACCGAGATTTTGCATATGTTGTACACCATTTCCCATCTCTGCGTTATGTGGTTTTAGACTAATCACAAATAAATAATTCTTCGCTCTGTTACTCATTACGATCACTTCTTTATGTTTGGATACTGATAACATTCTACTAACTCACAAATACAAAGATTTGTGTTTTTCAAATACTATCTTGTTCTTAAGAACAATATTGATATTGGTTTGTTGATATTAAAACATAGTGTAGTGAATATATTTAAAAGTTAATAGAGAATAGTATAGTTAGTATGATTAACATTATTATTCATTCCACTACTAATATGATCATTCAAAAGAAAATGACAACGGATACAAAGAACACACTTCAACAAATGATAAAAGAAGATCATTCTATAAAAGAAATTGCAGATTTCTTAAATGGTGAAATTACTATGAGAGTTCAAAGTGTAGCAATTATGAAAAAATTTAATGTAGAAGAAATATTAAAAGAATTAGAAAATTTATTCACTTAATCAATACACATACACTATACTTATTAACCTATATGAGATATTTACATCAATGTATAATCGTAATGAATTGTTAAAACAATTAGAAGAAAGGCGAGTTAGTCAAACTGAGATTTACAATAGTAATCCTAACGATATGGTTGCTTATAGACATTTACAAGATGTTAAAGAAGCTATTCAAAATATGTCTGCTCATATAATAACTAATAATGATCAATATGTTGTATATACTCACGAAGATTATAGATCAAGTGGAAATAATCATAGTGAAGTAAATAAAACACCTATTTTTGAATGTTGTGAATATTGTTGTAATGCTTTTCATTTTTGGATGAAAGATAATAATAGCGGATTTATGAAAGTACAAGGTATATATTATTCAATGGGTATAAGTAAGGGTGAGGAATTGAATAAAAAGATTATTGTCTATGAGGGTAGGACATACAACCAAAGTATGTTAGACGATGAATTAATAATAGATGGGAGTTTTTTAGATTGAGTAAAACACATAAAAGCATTGTAGAGATAAATGATTTTCTTAGAATGAATGTTAAACGACCTAATAGAACATTAATAGATGATAGAAAAGAAAATTTAACAGTTCGAGATTTAGAAGAATTACAAAAAACAGTTGTTTATCTTAGGAAACTACTTGAACAAAAAACTAAATTATTTTATGGGAGTTTGATATAATGAAACAATTACCACAACCACATAATTATTTAACTCAATATGTGCCACATTCTGAAAAGAAGAATTTAATCAGATATTATAACGCTTTAGCAGAATTTAAAATAAAAGAAATTGAAGAAATACATAAAGTAATATATGCTTTAGAAAAAACATTAATGTAATGACATTTCATTCATGATAGATTTGTCATTACAATAAACTCGATACGATAAGTTTTTATTTCCATATACCATTGATAAACTAATGTGGAATAATAGTACATTAACGAGATTTATTAAAGATAATTCTTCTTTCACTGAATTATTACCTAAAAGACCAACATTAGAAGGAAATCCACTCGCAAGAGACAATATAACAAGAGATCAGATAGATTTAAGGAAAGAATTAGATAATATTCAAGGAACTAATCAAGATACTGAATTAACTGGTAGGATAGTTAAAGCTATTACAATTGGTTCTAAAGTCACGCCAATTCCAAAAGATCACCCATATTCAAATCAAGAAATAGGAGACTATCTTAAACATTTAGACTCATTACAAGAATGGATTGATTATAGAACATTTAAACGTAAAGATGAAGGATATAACCCATTTGAACAAATAGAACTTATTCCGATATTGTCGTGTTTATACAGTGTAGACAAACAAGATGTATTCTTAGTTATGGCTTCTAATAGTGATGTTGTTACAGAATTAGAAACAGAGACAATAACTTCTATTGTGGGTAGAACTTATAGAAACCGAATGGATAATTTCAGAAGACCACACTTTGATCAAATTGATGGTTTAGTAATGGGTATTGATTTTGAAGATTTAAGAAGACGTTTAGTTACTTCAGGTTATAGTGAATTAGTTAATCAAGTAGAAGAACAACTACAACATTACTAATTAATCAACTATATTCTTATTCATTCAAATCAATGACATAATCCAAATATTTCATTAGGTAAGTAATTTTCATTCAATTGATTAGTTGATTAATTGATGTAAACGTGTGCGTATAAGTATAGTAATTTATTTTGTATTGACAAATCCATCATGACAATTTTGTCATTACAAAATTTATTCTTCAATTATATATGTTTCAATGTATAATAAAATTAATCCATCTAATTCATTTTTATTTAAATCACTATATAGTAATTCTATTGTTTCCAATATAGCAGATTGAATTAATTCATTATGGTTTAATTCTTCCATTATTATTTATTCCTTTTATTTATGCTTGTGCCATAAGAAAGATTAAGTGAAATCTGAATTTATCTTTATTAAGATTATTCAATTCATACAATGCCCTATATTCTCTTTCATATGTTCTAAATTCTCTTTGATTAAATTTATCATATTTTCTTTCTTTGTGAAAGTTATAAAACCATTCAGCTTTATCTAATCCATGATTTAAAGCAATCCAAAATAAACGAGTTTTCAAAGAAAATTTTGTATTCATTCTTCTGACTTGATTATCTTGAAACATTACACAAGCTATTCTAAACATCATTATGTCTAATCCCTTTAATGAAATATGTTTATCAATTAATTTATTTACTGTTTTATCACAAATGGTTACACTTCTTGTAATAGTTTCATATTGTGATCGTGTTAAAGCTAAAACTTCTATTTCACTAATACCAATACTTTCAGCAAATTCAATAGAGCGAATGAATGAGGTATCATAAAAGGATGAACTACCTATACTTAGATATAACATTTCTCCACAAGTTAACATATTTCTTCCAAATTTTCTAACATTGAAATGAGATTGAAATTTATCTGATTTTCGAGTATATTTTAAAAGATGAATATTATTTCGACAATTACCACAATGATAAATTAATTCATCTTTGCTTTTCTTAGTTTTGATTTCTTCTTTGATTTCTTCATCTAAGAACATTTCAACATTACTTTCTAATTGTTCGTATTCTTCAACAATCTCGATCAATTCATCTTTTCGATTAATTAAAGATTGTAATCTATTTCTGACTATTTCAGATAGATTAATACCCGTCTTAGATACTAAGTCGTCTAATTCTTGCTTTAACTCGTTAGACAATCGAGTTTGTTGATATTTTACTTTGTTTGACATTTTAATAACTCCTAATTGTTGTTAATACTCTATACTCACTATTCTTAATAAGGATAATGATATGTCAATACATATCAATACAATATAGCCTAATATATTATACTCATTAAATATGATAAATAGAGCAGAACCTTTGTAGAAGGTTCACAGCTTAATCAGTGACCTTCGGTCACTGACGTACACATCTCATATATAATTACTACTAATGTTTGCGACCAATGATTCTCTTGATCCATCTTTTAATTGGTACTGTGAACCATCTATGTGCGATTCCATAATCCTTTTCCATTATATATGGCGTCTCTGTAGATTTTGGTGGTGCTATACGCGTGGAAATTTCTTTAATATCTTCTTCATCTAAATGTGCAATAAATCTATCGCCTACTAAAATTAACTTCATACTTCTCTCATTTTCCGTAATCCTTATAGTCATCATTAAATTCTTTTAAAGTGGCGTAATCGTTACGCCAATCATAAGGTTCTTTCTTTTTCTCTTTCTTTTTCTTATTCACAATTTCTAGCATTACACGCGCGAGGGATTCCATAACCTCTTCCTCTGGTACACCCATGTCTAATAATCCTTTCTTACGCGCCCACCAGAGGACGTGTTCATATATTGTCTTCATGAATTCCTCATCATTAATGTTTTTCTATTATCATCTTTCGCGCGATCGATTGCGTTTCTCATTAAACGATTGGCGCGTTCCCATAATTCATCTGAATACTCCATCGCGCGTACGCGACAAAATTCTTTGAATGAATTTTTATCTATCATCGATGTATGATTCCTCTTATTCTTAATAAGGCGTCATACCGCTTTCGACATTGTTTATTAAATGTATCTTCGGTAATTAGAAAAGCCATATCGGTTTCTCTATCAATTTCATTTAATTTCTCTTGTAACCTGTCCGCGCGCGAAGGCGGACTAGGACATGCAACACATCCCCACAAAGGGATATCTTTACAATGTTTACAATTCGGTGTCATCTTCTTCATCTCCGAAAAATTTCTCTTCGTAACAAGGGAAACAGTAGTGGTAAGCTACAGTCAATGCGGGTAAGATTGTACTCTTAACCCAATCCCTTATTACTTTTTCTAATGGATGGCGTTTCTTACATGTGCCATCACATGTCATCATTGTGGGGTATAAATTTTGATTCATTGTTTTTTCTCCTCAAATTTTCTAGGCATCACTTTAAAACAAAATAAACATCCTTGCTCATAAAAATTTAATGGTACTGTAATTTCATGATTACAATTGTCTTGTTCGTAATTCATTGTTTTTTTCGTCCTCCGCTTACTATCTCAAAAAAGCCAGCGCCTCTATAATATCCTAATAAGTAACCCGCCAACCAATATGAGAATTTTGTTATTTTCTTTCGTTCCTTTGATTTAAGGAATGTCATATATATATCATTTATTTCAGTTATATTGTATACCGTTAATGTATTATATATGGGCATCATATTGAGAGATTCTACAATACTCATAACATCGTACATGAGTTCTTCTCTAGTTTTTTCCTTTCTCTTTCTAAACATTATGTTCCTTGCCTCAAATAATGGTTTTTAGCACCTCTGTCATATGCAACGAGGAATGCTATTATTAACATCTCCACTCCTTGCTCACCCATAAAATTAGTTGATTTTATAAAGTTCATGAGCATCTTCATAGACTCTGTATCTATATCATAACTTACGCCATGTTTCTCAGCTATAGATTGAATAAAGAGAAACATCTTATGAGTGGCGTCAGTCATAGAAAACCTCTTTTTTAATATAAGTGTGGTTTTCACACTTATAACAATATTCTATAGGTTTAAGACCACGTTCGACTTCGTCAGCAGCAAAACATATGCAACACCCTACGGTGTAATCCATGTTAGCTTGTGGACAGTGACTAGAATTACATAGTGAACAGTATCTTCCTTTTTCTTCACCAAACATTATCTCGACTCACACGATTGTGAACAAGTTGTTATTGTTCTGAATTTGGTTTTACAATAGGGACAATAGTTCTTATTCCTAAGTATCGTATTACAAAATACACATTCTTCTTCATACTTGTCATTTATAAATGAAGTATCATGTATACAATCATCAAATATTTTTTGACAGGCGTTACAGTTGCCACCATCGGCTTTACTCCAACACATTAAAATGCCCACCTCAAAAATGCAAATCCAAGGACTATGACCTCTGCAACTATTAATACTCCAATAGAAAATCCAAACCCGAATTTGAGTCCATCAGTGTAAGTTAATTCATCCATTACCAGAATCTCCTCCGTGTCCAGAAGTTTGGTTTCTTTTTAGCAATTTCTTTATGAATGGGTATCAGACCCATTTCTTTTAATCTATCTGACAAAGCCTTTCGGCGTTCATCCTCAGTCATGGTTCCGTCTCCTTTTCTAAGTTTTCGTAACAAGCTTCACAGCCGCCAAACTTAAACCAGTCGTTGAACCAATCATTATCAAGGTGACCGGGTATATCGGGCTCATCATCATATACGTATCTACCACACAGTGTTAGCAATATATCCTCTAATTGTGTTTCATCAGTTTCCATGAAGATTCCCTTCTTCACCATATGCATAGTGATATCATTCTCAAAAAAGTTTTCACCTTGTATTAAGAATATCTTTTCATCTATCAATAGTATCTAACCTCAGTTTTTCTCCTTGCATCATTTCTTGTAGACGTTTTTCTCGTGCTTCTCGAAGTATATCTTGACTGGCAGATTCTACCTCGTCTGATATATCTCCTTGAGCTCCTAGCCACTGGAATACATCTCCAGTAGTTATATCACTCTCTTCCGCCAAAGCTTCAGCAATTACATACTTAATAAAGTATATTAATTCTTGCCACCCCAACGACTCTGGTTTATCCATTTGTAGTTGTAATTCTCCGTCGACTATCGAGACGCCGAGAATCTGTCGGTCTTCTGTGCCGAGTTTGTCGGCAAAAGTAACGTCCATACTAATATAATACACCGTAACATTTAAAAACGTTGGGATCTATAAAGTTAATTGGTTTAAATGGCAAGAGAAATAGCAACCAGAGTATTAGCTACCGCAGCAGCGTTAGCTGATAATTTAGAACACACAATCACCATCGGTGCCGCCGATGATGGGAAAGTATATCACATTAAAGGAATTACCTGTGTTACAGAAATGGATACCGGTGCAACTGATTTATCATTTGTAATTACAAATGCAGATGATGTAGTTGTATGGACAAGTACATCTTTAACACAAATCGCAATTACAGGTCCTTTCAATCTCCAAGCATCAGCAGGTATTGCCGCAGGCTTTACTGATGGTGGTGGAAATGAACATATTGTACTTCCAGATAAAATGATCATCCCCGGTGGATGGAAAATTAAAACATTATCTGAAACCGTTGCAAACAATGATCATGGTATCATGACAGTCTTTGGTGCAGTGTTTAAGGCATTCTAGGTGAATTAATATGGGAAGAATAGAACGTTATGAAAATGCTGAAGCTGCCAAAGCTCTTGTATCTAGTGTACAAAAGTTTGGTTCAAATGCTGGTGTAGCCACCACATTTGAAGACATGTGGGAGGTTGCAGCAGCTTATAATTTTCTTTCATCTGCCGCAACACTATATATAGGAAGTTCAGATGCTGCTGATATAGCAGTCACAGTGACAGTAGAAGGTCTCGACGCAAGTTGGGAACATCAAACTATTGAAGTAGCATTAGATGGTACTGATCCACAAGCAGATCAAGTTACAGTAACCTCAGCAGGTGGAAGTGAAACATGGATACGTATAAATAGAGCATGGATATCTGGTGCAACAGCATCAGATGGCAATATTCATATTGCTGATGAAGCACCCGGAACATGGGGAGCTGGAGGTGTACCCGGTACACTTACTAATACAGTAGCCTATATTCCTATTGCAGATCAGCAAACTATGCAAGCAATTTATTCAACAGCTCTTAATGGAGTTGGAGCATTAACAAGTTGGGAAGTTTCCAATAATAGTGCCCAATCTTCAGAAGCTAAATTACAAATACGTGAATTTGGTGGAGTGTTTAGAACTGTAAGTAGTGTGACTGGTTTACTAAGTGATACGTTTAGAAAAACATGGAGTACATATCCTAAATTACCTTCAAAGGCAGATATAAAAATTATAGCACAAGCAGACGCCGCAACAGCGGATTTTACTGGTGAATTCGATATTTATACAGATATATAATAACCTTAAATGTGAACAAAACCTTATTAAATAACAATATATAATAATAACATATGCTATTAGAAATATCATTAGCAGTAGCTGCTACATTTATCAGCTCACGCTGGTATAATGAACGCAGAAATAAATCTAAAGAAGAAACTCTAATTTATGATATTAATGAAGTACATAGTTCAGAAATTAGTGATCTCCAGAAGGCAAGTAAAGTAAAATATGCAGCTTCTCTTAAAAGATCTAAAGAAGTACGTATAGGTATGGCTGAAGAGAATATGGTTGCATATCATAAAGATTTTCCTTATGATGCTGGAGATGTTCGACCATTGGGTTCTCCAATTGATGGAATGATTTTTGCTGGAAATGTTAAAGGTGAAATCGAAGAAATTGTCTTTTTTGAAATTAAGACCGGTAATTCCCGTCTTTCTAAAACACAAAGAGAAATAAGAAATCTTGTTCAAAAAGGAAAAGTCAAATGGCTTGAATTTAGAGTTAAAACTCAACCAGTTAAATTAAAACATAAAGAATTAGAAGAATTACCAGAAGGAGACGAATGTGTCTGTGGTGGTTGTTTAGAAATCTAACTCTAACCTATAGCTAACTTAACCGCAACCTATATATAATACAATACGCATATATAACACATGGAAGAAACAGATGAACTAGATTATGCTTCCGCTATGAAGAAAAACATGAGTGAATCAATAGAGTTAACTTCAGAGCAAGGAGAAGCATACGATAGGATCGATGATATTTTCGGAGATGTACCAGATGGTAAAGTAGGGTACGTCAACCTTAAGACTGGTGATGTAAAGATCTTAGGCGACATTGATCAACAAGTGGCGTCCGTCTTATATGAGGAGAATCAATTTGATGCTGGCTCTGGAGGGACGTCACATATTATTAAATATTCTACTATTTATGATATGATTAATGCTGAACCATCTATTAATTATGGTTTGACATTACATAGTGAATTACCAGTAGCTTATGGATACAGATTTCAAAAACCGGCTCCAGCTAAAGAATTAACTAAGTTACAAACAGTTTCTGAGGTTTCTTCTGATTATTGGGATGAGTGGGCTAGATTTGTTAATTTTGATCATGTCTTGAAAATGACTATTCATTCGTTGAAAGCTATGGGTGTCGTTTATATTGAAAAGACATATGATGCTGCTGGTTTAAACAAAAAAGGATGGGGTATCCGTAAAATGCGTATACTTTCACCTGATGCTATGTATGTAGTAGTAGATAGCAAAGGCAACGTTTTAGGCTTTATACAATGGGCTGGCGAAACAGAGAGAAAATTTCATGAAGATGATGAACAGACGAAAAAACTTTTACAACAGCGTAGGATACGAGCTATCGATAAGAATAAATTTCTTAAAGAACACCCGGGATCTATTTCCATTCCTAGACACAAGATTGTTTTCGCAACTTACAATGCGTATTATGATGATACCGTTTATGGATATGGAAACCTCATACCACTTATCCCTTATTCCAAATCGAAAATCGGTATTCAACAACGTGTACTTAGGATGATAGAAAACTCTGCATCCTCATTTGTAGTATTTAAATACGGAACAAAAGATTATATGGTATCAGGGAAAGCAGCAACAAAAGTTATGAAAGATATTTCTAAAGCGAAAAATCCTAAATATATTGTTGTACCGTTTTATTTTGATGTACAACCTATTAATACAGGTGGTGCCATTGATACAGTAGCTCCAGTTATGGAATACTTTAAAGACGAGCAGATGGTTGGTTTAGGAGTTCCTTTAATTTTAATTAAAGAAGGAAGTTCTGGTGAAGGAGCAAATATTCAATTAGAAGTATTTACTCGCCAATTAAGATATACACAAAAAATGTTAAGTAATATATTTCGTACTCAAGCATTTCCAGAAGTACTACTCGGTGATCCTTCTAAATCATCTAAACTTGCTACAGACGATGTGAGATTATATCCTTATATGAGACCTAGTGTTTTTCATAAGATACCAGAACTCAAATGGAATTTAATTGAATCTAATGCAGATAAACGTTTAAGATTAGGAGTAGATGCTCAACACGGTGCTATTGGTCAAACAGAATATCGTGAAGAGGTTGGTAGAATAGGTAAAGTACCCAAAAGTGATGAAATGCCTATAATTGCAATTCAACGAGAGGCTCAAGAGATTCAAAAAGAAATGGCTGAAATGCAAGAAGAGACGGCTCGAATGCAAATGGAGCACGACAAACAAATGATGGATAAAGAAATGGAAAAAGCAGATTTAGACATGGCTATGGAGAGAGAGAAACATACTATGGAGAAAGAGAAAATTGCTATGACTGTAGAAACCAATAAAGAGTCTGAACGTGCTATTGGTGCCAAAGATAAAGCTGATGGTGCACGAAATAAAGAAAAAGAACGTGCCACCGGTGCTAAAGATAAAGCCGACGGTAAAAGAAATACCGACAAGGATAAACGAGATAAAGCTAAAGCTAAAAAATAACACAACCCTTTTAAACACCAAAGACTAATTATATCATATGTATGAATACAAAGACAATGATATTGTTAGTCTTAGTGTTAATTTCAGAGATTTGGTACCCTCTTCTGAAGATATCACACAAGATGAATTACGTCTAATAACTAGCGATGCACATAAAGAATTGTCTTCAGATGAATTAACTGTATTACAGAAAAGATTCAAAAAAATTAATTATACTATTTTAGATATGGAACAGAACCGAAAAGGGTTCGGCGTAACTGAAGATGGAATGAAAGTTTTCGTTGATCATTTTAATGCAACGAAAGATGATAAAGATTTACACAATTTCTTTAAAGACCATGATTATGGTAAAATTGATAGCATGCTTGGTAGAATTGTTGATACGCGTTACGATGACAAGAACAAAAGAGTCAAGAGGACTGCTTTAATTGATCTCCGGCATCCGACAGCACAAAGATTGGACATGTTCCAAAATTTGAGCACTACGCTATTACATGGTAAACCAGTATGTTCCCAATGTGGAGACCAATGGATGTCTTGCAATCACTCTGATAGCTTCCCAAGAAGTACAGTGGCATATGGCATAGAAGATTCATTGGTAACACAATCTGCATATCCTAATGCTAAACGAGATTCATTAGGCATGTTTAAAGATTCATTATCAAATATTGATATTTCTAAAACTTTTTTTGAAGGAGAAATTACAGATATTGATAAATTAAATGCTGAAGGTATTATTGATAAAGATAAAATAGCAGCAGAAAGTAAAAAACAAGAGGAGGACAAATTACATGTCAAAGAAAAAGAAAGGACTAAAGCTAAAGCCGATCGATCCGCTGAAGAAACCCGTCAGAAAGAAACCGAAAAAGCTCAGCAAAAGGAAAAGGAACAGATAGTAGAAATCAAGGAAAATCTTAAGTCACTTAAGGAATTCGTTGAAAAAGACGCACTCTATTAATAACTCTCCCGAAACCTTTATAAAATACAATATATATTGTTAGACATAGTATGACAGACAATAATGAATCTATTGAGTCACTCAAAGCAGATCTTAAGTCATTATTTGAAATTGTCAAAACGAATGCAGAAGCAAAGGTTTCTGTTGAACGGGATTCACTCATGATTGATATTGAATCGTTGTCAGCAAAACTTAGCAAAGATTTCAAGATTGAAGAGTATAAAGATGTTTCTTTAGAATCTCTTCGATATACGGCTGGAGTTCTAAGAGATGTTATTAAAGCACTCGAAGACAAGTCTGAAACTGGGGATCTTGCAGCTCTTGTCACTCGTGGCGCAGTTGACGAATTATCCGCTGAACAAATCGAGGACATTGTTTTAGACTTAATCCAATTAGCTTTTGGATTGGAGCCTGCTGACGATGAAATCAAACGCCTGATTCGTCTCGAAAGAGAAGCTGAAGGTTATACCCTTAGGAGATCATAAAATGCCTTTACCAACAAAGAATTCATTACCTGTTTTCCTCTATACCAAAGACGTCAAGTTAATTGATGTAGTTCCAGCTACTACAACTGCTGGTTTTATATATGAAGTCGGAGATTTAATTTCTTTCGACTCCACTGCTTACGAAACTGGTACTGGAGGTTATTATCAGGGAACTGAAATTAACGTCCTAGTAGGCGAAAAGACTGACCCCGCGTATACTAACATTACTAATGTTGCATTCCTCGGAGTCATGGCTGAACAGTATCCCCCAAATTTCTTCTTATATCAAGATGTAAATGAGCATTTGACAGTAACTGATTATACAATCAATCCAACGTCATTTGCTGGTTCTCTTGAAAGAATGACAGTTTGTGTGATGCCCAATATTATTTTAATGGACTTTTGGGATTGTAATACCACAGACCCCGGTGCAGAAGCAGAATTAGTTGCATCTGATATCGGAGCTGCAGTTTATATTTCACAAACAGTCTCTACAGATACCGGAAAAGCCGGGAAAGCATCACTTGCAAGATATCAAACTGATGCTTATGCAGCTGGTGACGGAACCGGACAAAACATGGTTCAAGTCGGAGTTTTAGCTGCCATTCCAGTTAATGAAGGCAAATATGGATACGTATTATTCGAACCATCTTTAGCACGATTACACAGGCAGGCTGTTGATTAAAATGGTTAGCGTAAAATATATTGAACAAAAACTCAAGGTAGATCAGCTCGCTGCTAAACTACCTAAGAAAGAAAGCGTAAATGATAATCGTCTTTATTCTAAAGCCCAATATGGTCTTTTGGATGAAGTCACCGATTTAGTTTCTCTATATATTGGAGAAAAAGAATGGGGGGTTATGGTTAAAAATGCTTTCGATAGAACTATTAGAACATATCAAAGAGATAGGCTTGCAGCCAGAGATTTGATTCGTGTCAGATCTACAGATTCTGATATCTACCAATGGTTAGTTGGTGGAGGAATCACTGCTGCATTGAATGCTAGAGGAGCTGCTAAAAGAACTGTCCAATTCGACATTTCAAGTAGGTATGCAAAAATCTACAAAGGAGGTCTTGCTATTGAATTCACTGATGAACTGAAAAGTTCTATGAGTATGGATTTAATGGCTGAAACCATGAATATGGTTGTAGACGCTTTTGATGAATTAGAGACAGACATTATTGTCAAAGCTCTATCCGCTGGTGTTGCCAATGGATCTACATTCACTGGTATCAAACAGTCAACTCACATTTTTGATGCATCTCAAGCCGGATATATTTCCCGAAGATTGGATTATGACAAGATTCTAGATTTACAATATGTAATGGATGATGAAGGTTATAATATGACAGATTTATCTATGTCCCTTGGACTATTTTATGATTTGATGTCTCTTGAAGAGTTTAAAGACGCTGCCGGTAATTGGGTAGTTTCTTCACCTTCTAAAGCACTTCGAATTATCGAAGGAGAGAAAGCTGGGCAACCAGTTATCCCCGGTATTGGAGCTACACGAATTTCCGTGTCTAATCTCCACGTAGCTGGACAAATTGTAGGATATGACAAAACTGAATATATGGATTTCGCAGTTCGACAAGAACTGAGTTCTGAAGTTTCACCTCACGATGGTCTGCATGATGTAAGTATGGTTACTTATAGAAACAGATTTGGTGTAGCATCTAGAAACCCTGAAGCAGCTGTTAAAATGATTAATCTCAATGAGATTTCTCTATCTAACAAGTTCGAACCATAAGTTAATTAAATAGATAGAGTATTGATGGGAACATTTATATTCTATCCTTTAAATACTTAAATTAATGAGATCGTTTATTCAGATAACGGATACTAACAATGACATTTTAAAATCACTGCCTTTAGGTGATCTCAGTTCTACCACAACGTATTCTTTTCGTGTATGGAATAATCAATCTTTACATGCTGGTATTAATGCATTGCGAGGTTTAGAACTTAGTTTAATGTATCCACCTAAACAAGGAATAAAAACATTAGTTAATGAAGATATTATACAAATTCGTTGTACATATTCTGGTGAAACATCCCAAGCCGTATCAATGAATTATCAATTATTTCCAATAACAGGTGAGAATTTTGATAGATTAGAACCTAATTGCTATAATGAATATGAAGTACAAATAGATTTTTCTAATCTTTCGATAGAACAAAAAATAGCTGTTGAGTTAATTGATATGGAATATAATATCACAGCAACATATGATACAAATGTTATTCCATTTGCATTGCCGCAAAAAAGGCAAATAACATGTGATAGTACAATAGTTTAAATAGGAGCATAACAAAGGTGATAACATGGATGTAGCAACACTTCGATTATTGTTGATGGAGATAGGAAATCAACAATTCCATCAAATTATAGATGAAAGAAGATTGGTCGGTCAAAATGATACAATCAAACCGTTATTTCAACGAATAGAAGAAGTAATAGGAGTGTGGTTAGCAACTGACTATACACAAACTGGTACCAATTATTATTCATTGGGTGGAGCAGATCAAACAACAATTTATTTAGGCACACCACTGAGTGCTGGCACTGAAGTTACTTGTTCTTATATTATCGCAGATGGAATGAATGATGTTGTTGCACAACGAGTTATTGATTGGGCTAGATGGGAAGTATTGGCAGATTTACAAGATTTCGATTTAAATATAGACAATCCCACAACTAATATAGAAAGAGTAACCCGTGTTTATTGGGAGACATTGACTATGGCTAATGCATATCTAATATTGAATAATGTAAATTTTGTTCAATCAGATGCAAACATGGCATTATTCAATTTTCAAACTATGTCAAAATTATGGGGTGAAGGTATGAGTACTGACGCTCTATTTGTAAGAATGTATCAAAGATTGGATCAGATTAGAAAAGCATTATTTGATCTTAGTCACGGACAATCTACATATGTATTTGAAGATGGAGTAGGATTGTGGGCTAATGATAATATTGTTTCAGATTGGATTCACGATCTTAGAAAAGTTAGAGGTGGCAGCGGTATTCCATCTGGTGGTTTGTGGGTGATTAATAACTCATGAGACGATCAGTTTATGGAAATAGATTTCCTAGATTTCCAGCAGACGAAGGTGGCAGGTTTATAAATATAAACAGTATTAAAATATGGCACCACAAGAGAGGAGACTCTCTATTAAAATGTGATCTCTGTTGGGATGATTATGCAGGCAGACCGTCGCCAGATTGTGCTAATTGTATTAATGGTTATTTAGAAGACATTAGACCTAAACGTGGATACGTAGCTACAATTCAACCTTATGGTAATTTTGGAGCAGGTGTTCAAACATTTAAATCTGGAGGTATTCATGAAAGAGTTTCCGCGTATATTTATATGGATTTCTTACATGGACGTGATGTAGATATGGGAGATCGTTTAGTTTATGACAATAAAGGATTTGTTCAAGAAGTTACTATTATGAATAAGCAACCTCAAGTTGCATCTGGTGGAGAGATTTCAATGTTTGTATTTGAATGTGCTTCTCCAATGGATAAGGATGTAACAACATCGGTGAGAGCATGAAAGATATCGGCGATATTTATGGCGACATAGAAGCTGAATTAGATAATCTAAATTTAGTTATGGATATAAGTGCTAGACGAATCGTCTCTGAAACAAATCATAAAACACTACCCATGCTTAAAGATATTATTAGATTAGAATCAATAATCAATTTATCAAGTTATTCAGCAACCGGTGCGCGACCAAGACATTCAACAATTCGAGAAGCATTTGATATCATGTCAACTTTATTAGGGTTTCAATATAATCCAATGGGATCGTTTACACACGGTGGTGCAACCGATGCATATACACAAGATGTGCGAGTACAACAAAGTACCGGCGAATTAAATATTGAAGTTGTGGGTCGATTAGAAGAATTAGAAGAAGGAAATGTAAATTGGGATAAGTTGATAAAATTTTTTTATAATCCGAAGGTTAAGGGATGGATTGAAAATAAGTTTCCTAGTCAATGGAAAGGCTTTTACAATCGTCTGAGTAGACTATTTAAATATAAGAAAGATCCTACAATGCCTAAAGGACGGTGGTATATAACTTCCGCTGTTGAAGAAGGAATACTTTGGCTTAATGAAAAAATAAGACATGATATAGATATCACATTTAAAAATAAAGGGCAGTGGTCATAATGAGTTTTGAACAAACACCAGATGGTATAACAATGGGGCAGTATTATAGTGTAAAACAAGGTACTAGTAAAGAACCCACATCAGCAATAGCTGCATTTATTATAGATATGTTAGAAGAAAGATTTCCTTTTATAGAAGATCGTGTTGGTGAAGTACCAATAACATATTCTTGGTTTCATTCTGGAGAACCACAAAGAACATTATCATCTCCAGCAATGGGGATATCGGTAGCTCCTATGGAAATACAAACATTTGGAAGTACTAGTATATCAACATCATATGGATCTATGGTAAGTGGTTCTCTTATGAAAGCAGAGATTGTATTAGTTATAATAGCAGACAGTCCAAGAATGAGAGAAGATATATCTGGAAGATTATTTAGAGTAATGAATAAATATGCAAGTGTTGAAGGTTCTCCGTTATTTTATATTGAAAGAAAAGGTTTTGGTGATGATCGAGGTTTCTCAAGTATAGATAGATTTGTTATGACATCACTTTGGCAAAATCTCACAGAAGATAAGTATATTAAAATAGATACTTATGAGTGTGGATATGCAGAAAATTATATATCTGAAGAAGACACCGTAGATTGGGGTGTTATAGGTAATATCGAATCAGAATTACTTGTAGACAATATATATTTACCTTCAGATATATCAGCAGCTAATATTACATTTAAAACAACGTTTACACCAAATAGTATTTAGTTAAACATTACATTGGTGTATTTCAATGAAACAGTTGATACTATATATAAATGAGTCGCAACGTTTAAAAACTCTAACATATATTGTTATTACTTGATACTACATGAGTAACGTTCCCGGTATAGTACCAAATATTTTAAATAATCTGGTTTCAACTGGTGCCTCACCAGCAAGGGCTGTTGCTATCATTGGTCATCGAGATACAGCTGATGGGAGTTTTCCCTCAAGCACATTAGTGTATACAGGCGCTGTTGGACAAAAAGGAATTATTTATAATTTCCAGAGTCTTGGCGATTGGTTAACATTATTAGGTGAAATAACTACATCTGACTTCCTAAAAGGAAGACATGATGATGATGGTTCAACCGGCGCAAGAACGCCACATTCACCAGCAAATGGTCTTCTGTATGCTTTAGCATTAGCTTATCTCGCTAATCCATCTCTCAACGTTTATTGCGGAGTTTTAGATGGAGCCCTTAATCCAATTGTGGATGATACAACTGTTCTTCCTACAGGCGCTGATGATGCCTTAGAGGATTTACTTCTCTATGATGATATAGGTTATGTCGTCTTAGCAGGTATAGATCCCGTAGCAGAAGCTACGACACACGTCGAAACTGCCACTAATTCTACAAGTCCAGCATATAATATGCCTAGACAATATGTCGCAGGTTTAGATCTTTTCACACTTTTTGATAGTGTATCATATGTTCTTAATGGAAAACCATTACATAAAGATGATTTAACTAATGCTTCAGCTACATGGGTAAATGCTAAATCAGATTATGGTTTATCTATAAATTACGTTGGTAATCATGATTACAATTTTTCTGTTATTGGTGATAATCAAACTTTACAAATTGGTGGGCAATTAGCAGCTGCATATTTAGCAGGTTTTCTAGCAACTCAAAAAGAGTCAGCTGGAGTAACATTTTCGTCTAATAAATTAGGAGCTACAAAATACACACCTGCATTAGGCGATGATACATCAATTCCGTATCCGTTCAGTTTAGGTGAAATTAATCAAGCTATTATTGAAGGTTGTATTATTACACGATTTGCACAAAACACTTGGGTCTTTGCTAAAGGCATTAATTATGTTGGTGCCGCAGGTACAGCATGGTCATTGTATCCTCACAGATCAATTACTAATTTTGTACATAAATCTCTAGCAGATAATTTAATGCAATTTTTAGGAAGGCAGCAAACACAAGCCAACTTAAACGCTGCTCAAAAATTAGCTGAAGGAATATTAGGTGACGCGGTCGCAAGATCTTATATCAGTGCAGTTAATTCTGTAAGTGTCAAATCACACCCAACAGAAGTAGATGCTATTATAGCTGAGGTTGAATTTATAACAATCAAGCCAATTAATAAAATTTACTTGAATATTACGGTGAGCTAAAATGGTAACACAAGAAAGACCTAGAGGATCTCCTCTACATGGTAAACGAGTATACGCTTACATCGGGCAAACTGGTGGAAGTAGTGGATTAGATTTTGTATCTTTTGCAACAGAATTCAGTCTTAATTTGACTGCACAAAATACTGCTCAAGCTGTTGTTATGGGCAGTGATGCAGTACCTGATGTAGAAATACATGGAATTGTGGCTAGAGTTCGTTTGAATCTTTTACTTACATCAACAGAATCCCAATTTTTATTGGCTCTTGGTGGAGTAGCTGCAAATCAAGCATTGAATGCACAAGAAGTAGATTATGATAAAGGTGTAACTGATCTTTTGAAGAGCGATAGATTTATCAATGCAGCTCGTGTTGATATAATGATCGCACCATTAGAAAATGCACCCAATTTCGATGATCCAGATGCCCCAGCCGGTCTTGATACTTTTAGAGAAAAGCCCGGATATGTTATTGAATTGAATGCTGCCGCTATTACTTCATTAGAAATTAGTGGTAGAGTTGGAGAATATACTGAAGCTCGATTAGAAGTTGAGTCAGGTAGATTCAAAATCAATGCAGTCGGAGAAAAACCTTCTACGACACCCTCAACTCCAGAATAAGGTGATTAAATGTCTTATCCTAAAACTATTGAACATGCGAAACATTACTTGGTAAATATCCAAGTATTCGGAGATAGATTTAGGGAAGAATCACCTGAAGATTTACATTATCTTGCCACTAGTGTTGAAATAAATTACGCTGGTGGTTCAGATTTCGTTCATCAAAAAGGAAATACAATTGCGTCAGCTTTTGCTACACAACCTACCGTTTCGGTAAGTGTTAAATGTTATATGTCAGAAGTAGATTTTGCAGTCTTAACATCTGGTATAATATCTGAACAACAACAAATATTATTATCAGTTGGAAGATTAGCAGATTCACTTATAGGAGATCCAACTCCAGATATACCTTTAGAAACAAGGTTAGATCATTTTGGTCGTGAAAGGATTATCGAACCACCTAGATATTTCAATCGAAAATCTGCTTTAATGTTTGAAGCCATAGGTTTTATGAAAGATGCAAAAATATCAGCAATATCTGGAGAATTTGTAACAGTAGATTTTACATTAGCTGTAGACGAAATGAATAAAATCAGATTAGATGATAAATTCGGAACTGATGGTATTCCAGAATTCAACACATAGATTTATAAACAACGATACTAAGATTAAATTAATGACAGAAATAATTGTTGATATAGAAGGTTTAACTAACCTCACAAGTGACAGTCGAGTACTAATTACATTAGGCGACACTACATATGAGTTTAAACCTATATCATTGAAAGTGTTTACAAAATATGAAAGACTTTCAAAAGATAACGATGATACAGATGGCAAGGCATTTCTTTTGCATGCTTGTTCTGTTGATCCGGTGTTTACAATAGAAGAAGCAGAAGATCTTCCAGCAGGTAAAGGTGCAATACTGGCAACCAATTTACTGAAAGCGAGTTTTTTAATGCTTCCAGCATCGAACGAGTGACCCAACTCGGTGCGTCGTATTCTATGGTCTTTGCAGTGAAATTAGCATCACGTCTTCACATGAGTGTCGATGAGGTTCTGAAACTTCCTTTGGCAAAAGCTATGGCGTTTGATTCTGCGTTACGAGTGTTGGATGGTAAACAACCAGCAACAGCAAATATTTCTGAAACAGATAAAGAGATAGTTAAGTTTTTAAGTGATAATCAGAAAGATGCACTTGAGAAACTTAAAAGTATGCGGAGGTTCTAATAATGGATTGGACATATCATGTAAAAATATCTACAGAAGCAGGTTCCGGTATAACTAATTCCCTTCAAGAATTATCTACCACTCAACAACAAGCAAGTGACTCGTTTAAAGAAGCAGTAGAATTTCTCAATGGCGAGGCATTTACCGAAATTATACTTAATGCTCTTTTAGAACATTTAGAGAAACGAGATAAAGAAGAAGATGATAAAAAAATTGAAGAACATCTTACATCTATCATAGAGAGTATTCAACAAGTACAAGCAGGCATCATCACTTTAATGGATCTCAAAGAAGGTGATTTTTCTAATGTATTAGATTCATTTCGTCAAGCTTCTGAATCTTTAGATAGTGGAAGAATTGAAGATGCAATAGTAAATATGTTTAAAAAAGAGGTAGGACAGTTTTCTTCAGATGAGTTAATGGAAAAAGTAATGAATCTTTATAGTGATTTACCATATAGTGTAGGTACTGAATCAGACGATCTATACATTAATAAAAATTCAGAAAACATACTTACTGGTAAATTTTCAGAAAAACCTTCTAATACTTTTGCTGATATTATAGACGAATTTCAAGAGGCGTTACCTATAAAAGTATATGCAGAGCTTAAAAAACATTTAAACAATCTTGGAAAAGAATCGGGACAAGAATTATTTTCAAATATTTTAGATTGGGAAGGAGAGAAAATGAAGGATGCAAAAGGGAACACTGCATTATATTTCATAAAGAAACAAATGAAGGATTTCTTAAAAACAAGAAATGATTTGAGAGATGCAGTAAAAATAGGAAGAGCGCCACAAAGTGCATTAGACGAATATAACAAAAGTCCTAAGAGCCAATTTGATTTTGGAAAACAAGGACACTGGGATGATTTAAAAGCCGCGTTTAAAACAGGCTTTATAAAAAATTTACTTAAAGACAAAGATTCTCCTTTTCAAGACAAAACTGTTCTTGCTGCAGCTATGACATTAATGGATGATTTCTTTGATATAACACAAGAAAAAATTATTAAAACAATGAATGTGTCTCATAGAAAAAAACCACCAAGTGTAGAAGGTACATATAAAGATGTCAGTAATGATTTAGAATCGTTTGATTTTGAAAAAATACAAGAGAATTTAAATCAAATTATGATGGGTGAAGACGATCCATTTGAATTAGAACGATTCAAAGAAGAATTCAATGATATATTTAAAAAATCTCAATTAACCGCCAATACTGGTGACAACCCAGATGTTGATTTAGAAGGAATTTTAAAGAAGAATCTCGATGAAGCGGGATTTAAAGAAAGTCTTACTTTTCCCATATCTAAAATTGTAACAGCCTTATTTTCAAAAGACTTTGAAGGAGCAAATACAGTACGAGATCAAATAGAAGAACTATTTACAGACTTGACTGGTACAGAGGAAATTTCTGTAACAGAGACACTAAATAAGAATTTAAAAGAGGTGGTCGACAAGATTGACAAAACACTGGTTGAATTTAAAGAAAGTAAAGATGGTAAAACACTTCCTAATATCACAGAGATAGATTTTGATGGTTTCTTTGCCAAGTCTTTAGTTAACGACGAATTGATAAGTGATACAATCATGTTTACTAAACAAACCATTGTAAATGCTATTAATAATACAGCAACTCAATTAAATACAAATATAAATAGAGCTATTGGCTTGATTGGTAATTTAAAAGCTGTAAGAAATAAATCTAATGTACCAGCTACATCGATACAGTTAAGTAGTGTAATAAATGAGGAATAACTATGACTGATAAATACAGAATGCAGAGAATATTTCGGGATGATGCGACACGATTAGTCATACCCAATTTACAAATTACTACGGTAGATGCAATAACTAATATTATTTCAAGTTATGTTACTAATCCAGTAAGAAATACACATGGTGGATTTTTTTTAAATAACTCAACATTGTCTTCAAAAGACAAATTTGGAAAAGGTAGTTTAAATCCATTTACAAATGTAGGAATAAAATCAATAATGACACGTCTTATCGATGCATTAGTTATTGGTTTGGGCGTAACTAAAATAACAACATCACAAGAATACACCATGCCATTTAGTAAAGGCATTGGTTCAACTGGTGAAGTAATACACTTACTAGGTGCAAAAAATGAAATAATAAACCTCGAATTTAAAACAGACAGATATCCCGGTCGTCTAGGTTATGTTTTACGAGCTTTACTTCAAAAAGTTTTAGAATCAACACAAGTTGTTTATTTAATAGATGATTTATTTTTGGCTACACCATGTTTGATTAAGAAAACAAAAATATATAAAGAAGGTAATTATAGAGGAGCAATAATGGGCGAATTAGAATTGGTATCTCTCACTACTGGTGGAAGTTTTATGGATGATACACTCGGTGGTAAAGACAAAGTTAAAGGGTATGCTGGTAAGTTAAAGTCGTCTGTAAGAGGTAGATGGGGTACATTGTCAAGCGGTGCTCAAAATAATCTGATTGCTGTAGGAGCGATAGCGGTATTGTTTGCAACGCTTTCTGGTATAGCAGGCTACGGAGCTTAATATGCGTGTTTTAGTACCAAGAGTACATGTAGAAGTTTTCAGACCTACTCAAGTACCAGATACTACAGAAGCTGGAAATGAAACAACCGTACGAATAAATCCTAAATATCAACCAACTGAATTATTGTATGTAAGAACAGCTATTATAGAAGACAGAAGAATTAAAGGAATTCAATTTGAAGAAACTGCATTGTTTGGTGGCTTTATTGAAATAAATATAGCAGAAGATCCACAAAGTGAATTGTTTGATAAATTTTTACCAAATGATCATGTAGAAGTTTTTTATAGTGATACGGTTAAACGTTCTGGAACTGATGAAGAAAATTTCATGCACAATCTAAATGTACAAGCAGATTATGATTTCACCAGTGACGTTCCCAAATTTCAAGGTGCTTCATGGAAATCAGATTTAAAATACAGACCAACGATGGTTACTACACAATTACATGCATGGGATTATTTACGTATTATGCAATATGTAAACATTCCAAGAGGAGTACGAAAAAATAAAACTCTTTCTACAAGAATAAAAATAAATCAAGATAATCCACAAGAAGTTCGTTTAAAGGCTACACAACAACGAGAAAAGTTTGGAGACGATATGTTAGATTTTATTGACGGAGCTATTGATAGTTTTGTAGATAACAATGAAACTATATCTATATATGGTCAAAACCATTTAGGCGTAGAGCACCAATCAGAAAGAGGTATAGTGTCTGGATTAAAATTTTCAGCAACCAATGCTAAAACTAGAGCCAGACCAATAATGACACTTTATAATGCTGGTATAGGTGAACATTGTCATGAAAAAATAAGAAACCATGAGACATATTCTAAATTCAATGAAATAGTTATTAACAAATTTGGTGTACCAACACCTGTTTTACCAAATCAAAATGAAACAAGACGTCGATCTACTACGTGGTCAGAAAGCGGATTTGATAGATTAACTTCACCAGAAGAAATAATATCCAGTGTAACACGAGCAATAGATGAAATGGAAAGATATGATATATTACAATTTAGATTTTTAGATGGTGATTTTTCAAGATATGGAGGACTTGATCAAAATGATGAACCTATGTATGATCCATTGGGGAACTATGTGTGTGATATAATTGCAATTAGTCAATTCGCTTTGATAGAACTTTTTGTAAAAAAATTAACCTCCGATCATGGTTTGAATCAATGGTTCACACCTATTGTTAGAATAGATCCAGAGTTTCTTCAAGATACAGAAGATTTGGGTGAAAAAGTAGGAAAAAAAATAAGCAAATTAATTTATGTTAGATTTAGAGAAGTACATAAAAATGGAAAGGAGAGCACATTGTTTGCTTTTAATATTGACACATATCCATTTGCTGCCAAATTTTCAACAGATGCATTTCGTTTAGCGGTTGGTAATATATCAAGAATTCACGACGAAGATCCTTCTAAATCAGATGTAGATAAATTTGCTGAATTATTTCTCGCAGTAGACTTTCCTCAACATAAACTCATTGATGTATTTGTACCAACACCACAGAGAGCTCCAGATACATATAGTTTATGGAGTTTAACAGATGAAGTATCAAATAGACTAAGTATATCTGCGTCTCGAATCATAAGTCAAAAAGAGTTATATGATGATTTACAACAAAGATTTATACGAAATTTTTCAACCGATCAAGAGTTTGAATCCGAATCAAATACAGGTCCAACTTTTTATAGAGAAATGATGAAAAGAGTTTCTGGATATGCAGCATTAATTCAAAAAGTATTAGGTAAAGATGATAAACTTATATCATATATTAGAGGTGTCCCAGCTAGTTTTATGAGAGCGGATATTTATACAGGTAGTAAATTTAACACTATTCAATATGATTCTCTAGCAATAACCAGAATTATACAACTTATTGTTTCTAGTATGGCAGGCTTTCCATCTACAAATGCACCGAAATCTAATACTGAAAAAGGATCAATAGATAGTTATCCTATATTTGCTGCCAATAGAATAGTAATAAAACCGAGAACATATTTTGGAATATTAGATAAGACTCAAGGACGAGCAGCCAATGCAAGAGCATTTCATTATGATTTATATCCATCATTATCTGAATTATTTAAGAATAAAGGCTATGGAAAAGAAGGAGAAGCCACGTGTTTTCTATTTTTAGATGTAGCTAAAAAGAAATTAAAAGATGCAGGTGAAGACAATCCACCAGATTTTATATTTCCAATGGAAGACATACAAGATTTTGGCATGATTAAAGCATCAACAGTAAATCATTATTTTAATTTTTCTATTGCTAACGATTGGAAAGATTTCAATCTTATTAGCGATATTGATGAACCAGAAATAAAAGATGAAAATAATTTATTATATAAAAATGTCACAGAAAACGGTATCTTTATTAAATACCGAGAAGCTGGCTTATTAACAGTAGGATTTTCTCCACCAGAACATCAACATTTAAATTTAGATGATTTAACACAAAGTGGTGAATACAAATCTTGGGCTCAAAGATATACTCCAAATACTAATATAGATTCTAGTGATACTTCTAAACCAGTATTTCACCCTGAGATAGCATATATAAATAATCAAAACTCTGATGGGTTAAAAATTTATCCAAACAACTATTTGATTAATAATTATGATAATTTTTCTTCATTTAAAGTTATGTGGTTAACTTTATTATGGCATGCAAATTCGGTAGGCTTGCCAGATGATTTGGTAAATGACGAATTAACAACGTATTTACCATATCATGGTATATCAGCATATTGTGATATATCTGATATAAAAGCAGAGTTTAAAGCACTTGAAATAATCATGACAAATCCAGATACTACATATCGTGATATTTCTAATGTGGATTTAGAATTAATGGAACAACTCGTAATAAAAGCGCCACTTAAGTTTACATATAATAAAAATGCTGAAAAATATAGTAAAAGAATTATATTTCACCCACCGACATCTGGAGGTGCACAGCCTAAAGTATTCGGCGAACAATCTCTTAAAACGACTATTTTAAATATCAATGAACAATTAGATAAGATTGGTGAGATAGAAATGATGTGGTTGTTTCCATATAGTGGTTATGTTATTAATAAATTAGGTGATATTATACATGTAACTTTAGAAGAACAATCGAGAATAGATGATACGTGGCGTAAACATCTTTTCTTATTAACATATTTAGATTTATTAATTAAAGGCATACGATATATATTATGGAGTATGGCTAAAGCTAGATTTTTTGCGCATGTATATATACCAATGGAATATCAGAAATATGCCCAGAAAACACCAGACGGTGGTATAAACAAATCTAGTGATGTCGTTGAACCGGGTTCAAGCGTACAGATAAGATACAACGATGATAATACATTATTTAAAACGATCGAAGATCCTTTAGTAGCATTTCCTATAATAGGATTAGAACGAGGAGATAATGCATTCTTGCCATTATATAGAACAGTAACTCGGGGTACTACAAGTGCTAGTACAGAAGAACAAACTATTGGACGGGACATGACATGGTATGTATCAAAGAAAGTTACTTATATTGGAGCAGATGTAGGTGCTATGGTGAGAGTAGAAATGACTGAAGGGTCATTAGATTGGACACTGTTTTACAATGAGAAAAACTTATTAACACAGGTGTCAGAACATTACTTATTGAATGGTCTGGGTAACTTCAGATCGGGAGCGACATTCTAATGGGAGGATTATTTTTAGAACCAGTATTTGGAGCAGAAGTTGGACATCCATATAGATGGGCATTATTAGATGTATTTTCTGGATTTAAGATTTTTCGTCCACGTTATTGGGATGATAGATATATTCATTATACGAAAAAAGAGTTTCCAGCAGTAAGAGATGTGTATGCAGTTCAAACTGATAATAATACTCATTTAAGAACAGTTAGACGAACTCATATAATGTTTCTTACGGCATTTCATAGAGAATTTTATGAAGATGGAAAATATGTTGAAGTATGGAATGACCCATTAAATTATATATTAGAAAATCCGGCAGATTATACCGCTGCTTTCGATCATGCTGAAAAACGTATAGGCAATTATCGTATGGGTGTGCGTCGACATGTAACTCATTTAGGTGGTACAATTAGCGATGATGAATTAAATTATTTAGCAGACGACATTGATGTACCATTAACTGTATTTCCACTCGTTCCACCTAAACCAGCAACAGCGTTTCTTAAACCATTTAGAGCTAATTTACTTACGAGTGATGTGGGCTATATAGATTATGTTAAAGCTGCACATCCAGACGAAACAACTACAGCTAGATATGCGTATCAAGCTAAACAAAGTACTGGATTTACACACTTTATTTTTCAAGCTGGTCATAGTAATATGATGTATGAATCTTCAGACGACAGTTTGGTATCTCAAGATACAATTGAAGTAAAAGATATAGAAACAGTCGTTGATCCAGCAATTGATATAGCTACAGATAGCGTAACTGGAACATTACTTCCAGCAGATGGAGAATATACTATCTATAATATTAAAAATAAAGTTGTATTAAGACTAGATGGTACTGGAATATCATTAGAACAATATAATAAAGCTATTGCACCAAATTCAACATTAGGAACATTACAATCTTATATTAATATAGGAACTGATGGAGATATAATAATAGAATCTGGTACAACTACAGTTGCAATGGGGTTGAGTGGCAATATAGTATTAACAGATAGTGTAAATACAGTTACTATGGATAAAGAAAATTCTACTATAACACTTGCTGTTGCTTCTGGTAGAACTATAACTATGGGAACCTCAGTGGTGAATGTGACATGAGTCTTGCAGTTATAACAAATTTAGATACTGGCACACCAGTAACAGCGGATGTTTTAGATTATACAACAGTATTTGCTCCACTAATAGCACCTATGACTGTTACTACTGATAAATTAGGTGTAGACGGCAACGAGGTAGCATTAGAAGCTGATATAGATTCAACATTAGCTACATTATATACCACACCAATGGCTACAGCAGGTTTACAAGATACATCAACGGGAACAGTTGCATATAATTCTATAACTGGAATAACAGTATCTTCAAAATTAACAAAAGGTGGTACGGGAGTTGTACTTAAAGTAGCAGTAGATTTTGATATGCTAGTAGTAGCACCCGGTTTTATCGTAACAGCCGGTGGTGCTCCAAGTAGTATATATATAACAGGCTTAGCATTAGATTATATATTGAATTGGACTGTTGTTCAATCGAAACTTGTAGCCGCAACATAAGAAACATTTATAAACAATAAAGCTAAAAGATAAAATGAAACGAATATGGCAGTAGCAAACGTACATATAGTAGAATTTTTTGGTGGAGGCGCAACAGCTAATCCTCCAATAGCAACATCTGGCGCAGAGCAAGATGATGTTAGCAACTTAAATTTAGTATCGACACTTGGCACTGAACAATCCTCTTCCGCATATCCAGTCACGGCAGGTCTTTTTTCGTTTTCTAAATGGGTCTGTTATGAAATGCATGCCCTAAATGATAGTAATAAAATAGACAATTTTCAAGCTTGGATGACCACAGCATCAGGTGATCCAATTGGTGTTCTTTATTGGACTAATTTACACACTACATTAACTAACACCACAGCAACATATCCAGCACCACCAACTGCAACTTGGATACAAACAGAAGGATCTGTTACTACAGCATATGCAATGCCAACAGCAGACCCTACAGCAGAAAATATTGGTGTAAATGAATCTGGAGCAACTGGTTTAGATAGTGATACTCCTTTTGCAGCTGGAAATCTTTCAGATTTTATTGTAATTCAGTTAGAAACTTCTTCATCTACACCACCCGGTAATCTTCCACAAAAAACTTTCCATTTCCAATACGACGAACAGTAAGTTTTTAAATAAAGAAACGTATATAATAGTAAGGTACAATACAATGTCTGAACTTAAACAAATTTTACAATGGGTCGCTATTACAAATAGAAGCGGGCAATCAGAAATATTACATCAATTTGATGAAAAAGGAAACCAAACAAATATTAAATATATGTTAGATTTAGCAGAAACAGGTGATTTACATGTTATGATTGCCCTTCCAGTAGATCAACGATTAGGAGAGGAACAACCAGTTGGTAATCCTTTCATTGCAATTGATATGAAATCAGGTCTTATAAATGTGAATGGAACTAATTGGAATTTTATGCCTACTAGAATAGAAGCTAAAGATGTCAAATTTAGACCCATATGGTATCATTCAGTACGAAAAGATTTCGCTACTTCTGATAGATTAGATATGGAAGAATTAGGACAAGAGATTACACAATATAAAATTGGTTGGCAATTTACACATGAGAAGAAAAACTATCAACGAATAGTATTTTTTAATGTCAAAACTGGTATATTTAGCTTGAAAGAGAAGAGATAAGCAAAACATTTATATAACGACAACGTCATAAAAGAATATATAACTAATTGGTGAACAATTAAATGGCAGCACCCACAATTACTTTTAAATTTAATGATGTAACTACAGATACCGACGCCACAAATTGGACGGCAATCACTGGAGATATAATCACTTTTACAGGCGCAGGTTCTTCAAATGGTGATTTAAAACCAATCCAAAGACCAGACGCAACAGGTCAAGCTATCCGTATTGCTGATGAATGTTGGATTAATACAGGTACAGATCTTGAAGTTCAACTTTATGATGCCGGTGGTCAAGAAGTCGCAACAACTGGGGAAAATATTTTTCCATCACCCCCAACAAATACAAATACTTTTGGTGTTACCGCTACTGTTAATCCAGAAACACAAGCTGGAGAAATGGAAGCATGGGATACTGGAACATTTACAACTGATGCTAAAGAAACATTAGATGGCACAGCCTCTACATTAGTAGGTCATTCTCAATTGAGATGTGGTTTTACAGCTAATGATGTTAGCGAAGCATTGACTTCAGCAGGTACAATTCCTACTGGATCTCCAAATTATAATGTTCAACTCGGAACATCAACTGCTTGGCAATTACAAGGTTCTACAAGATCACAAACTGCTGCAGGTGCACTTTCAACTGGAAATATGAATAGATTTATTATCCATTTGTTTATTGTAGACGATAGTACAGAGGGTGCAGAATCTGTTGAATTAACATATAGATATTTCTACACTTAAAGTAGTTATCTATACTCAGTGTCACATTGGTGGCATCGTGGTGAAAAAATGAAAAGACAAATAAATACACTAGATAAAAACCAAATTTTAGAAGAAATGTTTAAGGTATTAGTACCAGCGACATGGATAGTAAATTTTGAAGATGGAAAAACTGAAACATCAAAAATACACGAATCATTCTTAGACATCCCTCAAGAACGAAGAGACAATATCTCATCCTTTCAATTAAAAGTAGACGATACGAGATTCATAATTAGTAATAAAACCAAAGATGGAGAATTAATTAAAGGATTCTTTTATCATATAAAAGAAGCAAGAAAAGTTTTAATGGGATCACTTCAAGGCGTTGTTCTTCCTTTCTATGCTGAACGTATTGGTTTCTGTTATAATAATAAAGGAGATTCTGTGGTTTATAGATTAGATCATAGTAGTCTTATTAATAAAATAACTCAAAAAATGAAAATAATTGGAAAAATGATAGATGACAATACGTCAAACTCTGAAATAGATAAACTTATAAGTAAACCAATTAAATATACTTATGAAGCAGACAAATACTATGAAAATATAGTAAATGCGCGATTAAATATAGCTCTCTTTGGAAAGCTAAATGAATTAAAGGAAATGGATACAGCTCCTCATGCATATATGAAACGTGAAGGAGTGTCAATTGCCGATAATATTCAATGAAAAATATTTTAATGAAGATGGATATGGTGGATATAAAAATTATCCACATTTTGCTCTTAGAGCAGATTGGATAAATAAAAATCTTACAGGTAATATTTTAGAAATTGGTTCTGCTTTTGGATTTCTTATAGAAGAATTAAGTTTATTAAATATCGAAATTGAAGGTATAGAAAAATCAGAGTATGCCGTATCTCAAAATAATAGTTCTATAAAAAATAAAATTACAACTAAAGATGTAGTAAATCATATTTTTTTAACTGATGAATATGATTGGATTATATCATGGAATACATTAGATTGTTTAGACGATGAAACACATGCTGAAAATGTTGCTTCTACATTGAATAAGGGAACTAAAAATCAATTACATATTATTTCTATGCATGAAAATCCTAATTCTCCATCTTATATTCGAGACGGCTATTTTATGAAATCATCTAAATATTGGTGTAATCTGTTTCCTAATGCAATTTTAGTTTGTTCAGAATGTAGAAAGGTTTACAATCCAACATCGTTTGATTTTAGTAAAATTCCTTTACATTTCAATAAGGGGGTTAGTGAATGACACAAACTCCATTAACTAATTCTAGAATTGCGTTCCAACCGAGTGTAGCATGGGCTGGAACTTGTGATGAAGATATCACAGGGTGGTTAAAAACAGCTTCTTTTGTACTTTCTACGTATGGTGACGATGACCGTACTATGGGAGGGGCTGAAAGATCAGCATGGAAATTACAATTTAGAGAAGATGGAGGTTCATGGGAAGATGTAGCCAGTTTAACTGCTTGTAGATTTGTTACAGATACTGAATTAGTTGATGATACTTCACCAGTTGGTACTGCTGCGGGTTGTTTAACAACTGGAGATAGTATAGAAATCGAAACTGGGACTTGTGATACTAATGCTTTCAAAATTCCACCCGGAGGAAATGGAGAAATTCAATGGGGTCTATCAGTTTCTACAGGTGGAGATGGTGTTTTATATGAGTTTCAGTTAGTTAATACTACTTATACCATTTCTACTATTTGTTCAGTTAGTTTAACAACATTAGCTGGTGTAAGTTCTGCACGAACTTCAGAAACAATTACCAGAACTATACAAGGTGTTGCGCGTACTTCAGAAACAATTACTAGAACTGTACAAGGCGTTGCAAAAGTCAGTGAAGCTATCGCTAAAATAATTCAAAGGGACAGTCGTGTATCAGAAGCTATTACAAGATCTGTTCTTATTCTTTTATCAAATCAAACATCAGAGACAATTGTAAAAACGGTTCAAAGAGATGGCAGAACATCTGAAATAGTTACAAGAATTATACAAGGTGTCAGCAGAACATCCGAACAAATAATTAGAATTGTACAACGTGAAGACAGAGTTTCTGAACAAGTAACAAGAATAGTACAAAAAGATGCAAGAAATTCAGAAGCTATTACTAGAACAGTATCCGTAGTAGCATCTTCACGAACTTCAGAAACTTTATTAAGAACTGTTCAAATAGATGGGCGCACTTCAGAAACTATTTCTAGAATAGTTCAACGAGATAGTAGAACTTCAGAAGAATTAACAAAAATAGTACAAGGTGTTGCAAGAAATTCAGAAACAATAACTAGAATAGTTGCAGCACAAGCAAATATACGCATTTCAGAAACTATTTCTAGAATAGTACAAGGTGTTAGTAAAACATCTGAACAAATTACTCGTACTGTCCAAAGAGATGAAAGACTCAGTGAACAGATAGTAAGAATAGTACAACTAGACGGACGCATTTCTGAAGCAATCACTAGAGATATTTTCATTTTATTATATGAACAATCGTCTGAAACTATAAGTAAAGTTGTCCAAAGAGATGGAAGAGTTAGTGAACAAGTAGCTAGAACTATACAAAGAGATGGAAGAATAAGTAGTACAGTATCAAGAATTATTGTACGAGTTGGACAAACTTCAGAAACCATTATTAGAACCATACAAGGCGTCTCAAGAGTTAGTGAAGCTATCACTAGAACTGTACAGCGAGATGCAAGAACATCTATAAGTATTTCAAGAAATGTTGTATTAGTTGGTTTCACATCAGAAACTGTTACAAGAACCATTCAACAAGATGATAGAACAAGTGTAAGTGTAGGAAGAACTGTTATACTTTTATTACAAGTACGAGAATTAACTGTTCTTGCCGATACATATATAACCGGTGTAAGTAAGAATATCATATCGTCTGATACAAGAGTAGTAGCATATTTACACGAATGGTCAGATCTTAGAGCAGATTTTATGAAATTAAATGGTATAAGAAAGAAATTTATTGAAATAGATTTGGTAAGTAGTATTTTTATACGAATTGTACCAGAAGAGGAGGTTATTTAATGGTTAGTATAATGCAACATATCACAATAATATTGAAACAATTTGAGCGAGATAATAATATAAAAATTGTATTTGCTTCTATCTGTGGTTCACGTGATTTTGGTTATGAATTACGATCGTCTGATTATGATATATGGTTTATATATACAGGTGAAAAACCTGATGTTACTTCTTATAGAGGACAATATAAAGGTGTAAATATATCATTAAGTGGAAGACATATTGATCAAGTTGATATATCATTAGAAGAAGGAAATTCTTATTATTGGAATATGTTAAACGCTAAAAAAATTCTAGTTAATTTTAGAAAATTTAAAGAAAATATATTAAACAGAATTCCATTTAATGTAGAAAAATATGTTATAGACACTTACGGTCATGCTCTTAAAAGATATATGGCAGAAATAATTGGGTGTGATAGAAATCACGCGAAAGGTTACAGAAGTGTGTTGAATTTATTAATGAGAATAAATTGGGTAGAAGAACATGGAAACTTGAACTGTCCTCTGTTCAGAAATACTGTAAAAACACCAGAAGAAAAATTTATAATGTCTACCAATGAAAAAATAGATAGACAACCACAGCTTGATATATATATAATGAAAGAGCTTCAAGCTGTAAAGGAGAGGTATGATTTACTATGATATGTTGTAGAGAAGGTTGCGAGTTACCAGCTATAGTTACTTTCCATGATAAAGGAAAAGATTTTGCTAAATGTGGTTGTGTTATCCATTATTTTGATATGTTAGTACAATTTGAAGAAGAGACTCGAGGTCATCCTCATATGAATTATGTGGCATATTGTCCCGCATGTAATACTGTCATAGAAAAATCTCAAGCAACATTGCCCAGTGGAAGAGCAGAACCAGCTTGTAAAATACATCCAACTGTAGGTCTCAGAATAATGCCAATAAACGGAGAACACTTATTTAAAGAATGTGTATGGGAGGTTAGTTAATGGGAACATCATCACAAATAACACAAGATACACGTCTTGATGCATTTGATGGTAGTTGTTACAATGGTGCGGGGACTACTAGTCCAACATCACGTCCAATGGAAGCAGCTATCAATGCAATAAATTCGTGTGCTACAATAACTCAAGTTAGAATGTATCACAGGGTAGATCTTGACGCAGACGGCGTCTCTGATACAGTTGATTGGAAATTTACGCATGGAGTTGGAACAACTCAATGCCCGGGTCACACTTATACTGATTTTGCAACTCCGGGTAGAACTTGTGGAACAACAGGTTTTGTTTTATTAAGCGTAATTTGTACTCACTCGTCATGGTTTGGAACTCCAGCACAATACAATAATAATGGTTCTATGCGCAATTATTACCAGATAACAGCTGTAGATGGAACTGGTATTAATTGGATGATCAATTTTTTCTATAATATTGTCACCTATTATGATAGTGTACCTTCTACACCCGGTTTACCATCAAAATGGGGTGCAAATCAAACAGATATAACAGTTAATCGACCTTCATATTCGGGATCTCAAGGAATTACACATTGGCAAGTAGATGGTCAAAATGGTGCAAGCGATTCTGGTGATTTAAGTATTGGTACAGTAGTATGGCAACATGTTCCTTCAAATTTAAGTCCGGGATTAGGTTATAATTTCAGAGTAAGAACAAAAAATACTTGTGGAAGTTTATATGGGGGTTGGAGTGGTAATACATTAATGTATACCAAAACTGTTAAACCAAATAATCCCACAGTAACACCTGATGCAGCAGGGCAATTACGAGTTGATTGGACAACTGTTACGGGTGCGGGCACATGGAATGTATCAAGATCCACTTCTGGAACTGGAAGTTGGAATCCAGTAACAGGTTCTCCTTTTAGTGGTGGTACATTAACATTTGATGATACCGGTCTTGGTAATGGTAATACATGGTATTATAGACTACAAGCAGTTACACCAGATGGAACTGGAAGTACGTGGACTGATAATAATATTGGTGATACTACATGGACTATACCCGGAAATATGAGTACACCTACAAGAGACAGTTCAACGACAACTAGTATAACATGGGATTGGACAACACCTTCTTTAGGTTCAGGCACACCACCCGCACCTTTAACTGACTATGAATATCAATGGAAAATACATAATGGTTCGTATTCTGGAGATGTTAGTGCAGGTGTTTCACCATTAACAGAAACTAAACCATCAGGCATAGTTCATAATACTGACTATCGTATTAAAATGGTAGCTGTAAATGACGTTGGACAAAGTGCTGCGTATAGTGGTGAACTCACAATATATTCAACACCTGATGTACCGACCGGATTAACTATTACAGCTGATGCTGTACTGCAACTTCGAATAGATTGGAATGCAGTAGTATCTGATTTAGCCACTGGCGGAACCACATATGATGTAGAATATTCTACTAATGGTTCTTCTAAAACTGGTGATATTATTCTTGATACATCAGGTATAACAACGGACGATGATAGTTTAGGCATCGGCGAAGAAAGATGGTATAGAGTACGAGCTACAAATACTCAAGTAGATGGTGATTTTACTGCTGGTTGGACAGCAGGTACTTCATGGGGTGTACCGGGAAATGCAGATTTAAGTAATGCTACTACAGATGAGTTTTCTCAAGTAACAGTAACAAAAGCGGTATCTGATCCATCAGATGGTGCAGGCACTCCACCGGAACCCATAGATTTATGGTTTGTCTGGCGTGCTGACACAGAATTTGGATCTTATGCAGATATATCTGGACCTATTGCTATAGGTACAACTACATATATAGATTTTACAATAGCTGGTGGTGAAACTAAGTGGTATAAATCTAAATATAATAATTTAGCTGGTACTGGTGCAATTTCAACTAATGGTACAAGTGGTACGGCTACAGAAATAACTGATCAAAGTGCTGGTGATTTATTATCTGAGTCACGAATAAAAACTATAGATTTATTCGTAAAAGTAGGTATTCCGCATATACCAGAATCTCAATGGGATTTTAATACAATTAATGAAGGTGATGATCAAGTAGGCACAACTCATTTAGTTGATAAAGGAGCAGCTCCAACATTTTCAGATACTGGAGGAGTATTTTCTGGTGGTTATGCTGATATGGGTGCTTCAGATGGTACTGGATTATGGTGGGCAAACATGCCTGCTGCACAAACAGGTATTTCAGCTAATCAAGCTTTTACTTATATAACATTTGTTCAATATAAATCATTAGATGCTAATACCAAAGTATTAGCTATACAAGGAGATACTAATGGACATAAAATAGAAACTGGAATCCAAAATAATATAAATTGGGGTTTTACTACACGTTCTAAAACAAGTTCATCGGGCGGCGGAAGTTTTTCTGTACCAACTATAAGTACTGACACATGGTATTTAGTAGCTTTAGGTCATAATCCATCAAATGATAAAGCATTCTTTTGGTTTGACGAAACATTTCATGAAACAGATGATCAAGGTGATTATGATTTTAGTGAAGCTAATTCAACTATAGTAATAGGTAGTAATCCACAAACTGTTGGACAATCAGCAGATGCATGGTATAGTCATGCCAGATTATATCCGGGACTTATTCCTACTTTAACTGATATACAACATTTCAAAGCCAATGGAGAATTTCTTACTGCGGGAACCGAAAAACCAACAGCTGCAAGTAGAGTTAAAGCAATAGGTCAAGAAGTATTACACAACCCCGGCGTAGAAGATCTTCCTTTTTATTCTGATAGTCGTGTGAAAATTTTAGACCAAGAAGTATTAAGTTCTCATATAAGTGAACTATTTTATTCTGCAGCAGATGTATTTCATGAAGCATCAGATCATCCATTTTCAGGTGAACCGCCTGTTCTTGGTGAAACATATTTTGGACATTTAGATAAAGATGCTACTGGTCGGGTAAAAATAATAAATCAAGAAGTATGGCACAATCCAACTCAATTTGAATATTATTCAACCGGTGATCCAATTACATCAGATTCATGGGTAGAGAAAATAGGAGAAATATCTCGTGTATCAGACACTGCAATACTTAATGTACAAGAAATACTTCACAATCCGGGTGTGGAAGATGAACCTATAACAGTAAATAGTGCAGTACACCGTCCGGGTTTTGATAAAGTAAAAAATCCTTTTGATGAATTATACACAGCAGACTCCAGAATTAAAAGAGAAGGATTTGCCAAAGTAACACCATTACCAACTTCACGTACTAGGATAATAAAAACACTTGAAGTATTACATAACCCGGGTATAGAAGATCTCCCTATAGAAGCAGCAAGTACAGTATTTCATCCAGCATGGGGACTTGTAGTACATGATCCTTTAGGAGACGCAACACCTATAACATCTGATTCTCGAATCGTTATTGAAGGCACTTTAATGATACCACCCATGTATTCAGATTCATGGATATTATGGGCAGCAGATGATCATGATCCCGGTACAATAGGACATTTAGATGCGACTGCGGATACATTTGTCATATACGTTTACGAAGTTGTTCACAATCCGGGTGTAGAAAACGCTCCTATTACAGGCGACAGTGCAATACACAGACCCGGCTATGATCTTATAGAACCAACAGCAGATTCAGCTGTATTTAGAGCATCATATGGATTAATAGAACCGCAATCTAATAGTGCAATATTTGTTGCATCAGAAAATCGTGTGGACGCACTTGGTTTAATTGAACCAAATTCTAATACAAGAATAATCAGACGAGCTAGGCGTAGTTATCCATTACAAGATAAAAGCAAAGATAGTGTTAGTACAATTCGAAAAACTATGCCTAAAAAAGTAAGAAAAAGTAATTCTTTAGTTATTGTTAGACCAGCAGACGGAGTAGATTCTTTACCACCAATAACTTCGGATACTTTAGTTGTACATAATCTAAAAGCGTCTGATCCAATGTATTCAGATACTTTAGTTATAGTAATAACAAAGATAGATCCACCGGTTTATAGTAACACTCGTGTAAAAGTATTCGATCAAGAAATTACTCCTATATTAGGAGATAGTGCAGTATTTAGAACTGGGTATGACACTATAGATATAATTGCGAACACTTTAATTCATAGTGAGCCTATGATTAATATTAGTAGTGATAGTAAAATACTTAAAATATTTGAAATATCTAATATAATTGCAGATACTTATGTAATTAATTTAGGTACTGAGATACCAATAGATAGTAATACTGCAATATTTAGAACAGCATATGAATTGATAAATGTAAAGAGTTACGCGGCGGTATACAAAGCAGCACACGATCCTATAGAAATAGATTCAGAAGCTATAGTATTAGTAACACAAAAAATTCCAGTGATATATTCTGATACTGCGATAAGAAGAGATAGATCTCCAATAGTAGCGATATTCGAAAAGAGTAGACAACTTTAAATAGTCTAAAGAGAAATGATAAATCATGACTGTGGCTGGTAAAACCCTTACTTTTATACAAGGTAATACCCATGAAGGTATGAAATGGATAATAGTAGATGAAGAAAGAGGATTTCCTATTGACATAACTGGAGCCACGCTAACTGTGTTAGTTCAAAGTGTAGATACATCTACTACAATAATCAATAGATTGGCTACTATTATAACTGCAATAAATGGTACTTGTAAATTAGTTCCAATAACTGGTGAAATGGACATGCCCGGAAAATACAAAGTTCAACTTCATATAATATTTCCAGATATAACTGAAGTTTATATTCAGAATATGAATATTAATATTATAAGTGCGCTGAGTTAATTATTTTTTCACCATGCTCCATATAGAGCCAACCAACAGACATCATATAATCATTATACATACGTTCCATAACTTCTTTAGGGACTGGTATTTCTCTAGCATTGTTTCTTTCAATACAAATATCTAATGGTGTAGACATAATTATAACTTTAGATTTATGACCACCATCTTTACAAAATTTAAACCAATCTTCTAATACCCACTGTTCTGTATTAGTAGCATCAATAACTATATCTTCATTAGATTGTAAGACTTGTTTTACAGTTGCTTCTATTTCTTCCCACACTCGATCTTCTATTTTTTTCTTTTTTTTTGGAGATAATAACTCATCTGAAATATTATTTTGATGCGTCTCTGAAAAACCATATTCTAAAAGAATAGCTTTTCGTCCCTCGTCTGATTCAACAATATTTAACTTTTCGTCTGCCATCATACTTAATGGTAGATTTTTAATTAATGTAGATTTACCTGAACCGGGAATTCCACACATAATATATAGAGTAGGCATATTATACACCGGTTGGTGCTACAGATTGTGTTATTTGTTTAAATCTAAAAGATAAATCATGATATTGACTTTTGAGACCAGCGATTTCATCTTCATATGTAGATAAAATTCTGTTCAAAGTTGTCATATCATTATTATATTTAGTAATAAGATTTTTTAAATCTTGTGTAAGTTCAGCAACAAGTTCTTCTGTAGTGGGTGTGTCTAATATAGACATATCGTCAACATTATCTTTGTCCATATGTAATATAGTACCGAATTATTTATAAAGGTTTACATTGATATATAATATGAAAGTAATGGAAGAAAAAGAAACCAAGCCAAAGATTGGGGATGCGATAGAAGCCTTACCAGATAATAAAGTATTTTTTAATTCAGAAGGTGCATTAATTACATTAGATGATTTATCTATTCCAGAATTTAGTGAATGTAATAATTGTGCTATCAAACGAAGGTGTCCAGTCTTTAAAGAAGGAAGTTATTGTCGTATCGAAGAAGCTATGGTTTATGATGCTGTTCGTAACATTGCTTTAGAACATGATCAAGATATTACTGTAGCATTTAAACTTACATTATTTGATTATTTAATTAATTTAGTATTACATCACCGTGTACAAAGACTTGGTGCTACTATAGATTTCGGTGTTCTTTTACACGATGATAATATGCGCGATTTATTAGATAAGTATGTTAAGATGACAACTAGTATTAGCAGACGATATATGGAAGGGCTCAAAGAGATGGGTCTTACACCAAGAGAAAAGTCTAGGATGAGTACTGGTAAGAAATCGTCTGGTACTATTATATTAGCTCAACATATGACTAAAGTATTGGAAGAAGAAAGAAAAGAAAGAGATGAGGAGATAAAACAAGATGCCGATGCTGCCGATAGATCAGATTGATTGGAGAGTAATCAAAAAGGCGAGAGAACAACCATCTTACTTTTGTGATAAACTTCTTGGCATGGCACCATATTACTATCAAGTAGAAGTATTAGATAGTTCATCTAAATTAAAAATTATGCTTATGGCTAGACAATTAGGTAAAACACAAACCTTATCATTTCTAGCTTGTCATAGAATAAATATGTTTGAAGGTTCACAAGTAGGTATTATAGCTCAGAATGAAAAACGTGCTAAAGAAATTTATAATTCTGTACGTATGTTACAATCTTTAAATCCTTTATTTGCAGACAATATTGTAAGAGATTTACAATCTGAATTAGTATTAGAGAATGGCTCGCGAGTACAGTTTTTCGCTAGTGGTACTGAAGGTAAGTCTATTCGTGGTGCTACATTAGATCTTTTATTAAAAGATGAAGGAGATTTTATTCCAGATGCTGTTTATTCAGCTACATTTCCTACTGTCAGTGCTACTGATGGAGATATTATTTTAGCATCTACACCTAATATACCATATAGTATGTTTTATAATTTATTTATGGACGCGTGGGATGCCAAACAGAAATATCATGGCTATATGGATTTAGATGAAGAAGATAGAAAGAAAGGAATTTTATCATATGAAAAACCAATAGGTAGAGAATATGGATATGAAGCATTTCATTATGATTTCAATGCCGGTTTAGCTGTAATAAATCCTAGGACTGGTAAACCTCAAACGAACATGCAATTAGTTACTATGTTCAGAAACAAAGATTATTATCAATATGAACGAGAGTTCTTGGCATGGTGGTCAGAAGAATCTGGTACATTTATTACACCAGCATCGTTGGCTGCAGCTAAGAGACAATCTGGGTTCCGTCTTAAGACACGTGATAAATTTTATGTCATGGGTTTAGATTTCGGTAGAGTACATGATTATACTGCGATTGTTATATTAGAAATGAATGATAATAGAGATGCTGCTATTGTTGTTGATACTTTTAGAATTAGAAAAAATGATTGGGTAGATATTTTAGCAAAGGTATTTTACTACGCGCGTAAGTGGGGTGTAGCTGAAATGGTATATGATGCTAATAATCTAGGAGATTTAGCTGGGAGTATTTTAGCATCGCAAAGTGGACAAGGCGCGCTATTTGCAACATCTGGAATTAAGATGTCACTCCAAAAGAAAACTCAAATTTATCAGCATATGAAAATTTCTATTAATACCGGTCGTTTAATGTACCAAGAAGATCATATTGATCTTATGGTAGAATTGGCAAAGCTTCAAGTAGAAGAAACCATATCTGGAATGATGAAGATTCATGCGCCACCCGGAGATCATGATGATCTTGCAGATGCATTAGCACTCGCAGCTACTTCAATGGTGACTGCTACAATCGAAGATAACTCACCCATAAATATATTATTACAACCAAGTACAGATAACTATGAAGAATATGATATAAAATTTATAGAAGATGCTAGTTTTACTGTTGATAGCTCATTTTCAGCTGGTGGTGGTGACTTTAAGCCAGAGTATGGCTTCTAATTCGTTCTAAGACACTTTATATTATTTAATATATAATTATATTCGGGTTGTATGGTTACACCCGTAGAGAGCGTTTGTGAGATCGATTTTTTTGAAAAGTTGTATTTTTTTATTTTTATAGATATGTTATTTGAATTGTACTTACGAATACTGTTTTATCAGTACCTTCTACTGCTTCTATTACAATAAATGGTGAATCTCGTTCATTGGTTACTGACCAATTTAAAATGATATCATAATTTTGCCAACTGTCTGTAATATTTGCATTCTCATCAGCTGTTTTAACAATATTAGTTCCATCATATGAAGCTTTTATATATATATGCGTACCTTTAACATTTTCACTGGCTTTCATACGAAGTCTAACTCTATCTACTGTTTTATTAAAAAATACAAAAGGTAATGGTATGTGTATTTCATCTCCAAGTTGATGCATTTCGGCTGAGATTGTTCCAACATCTGGATATTGAATAGAAACTCCAACACCACCACAATTAACTGAAGCGGGACTAAAGTTTTGTTCATAAACTTCGACTTCATTTAAATGATGAAGATGATTATAATTAGCTATACTAGTGACATTTATATTAATATCAGTATTACCTGTAGTATCTGGTGTATTAGTTGCAGTACCAGTAGCTCTTCCACTTAAATGAACACCTGTATATGGTTGAGTCCATTGTGGAAAACCACCAGATGTACCACCTCTTAAAAACCAACTACCATTAGCTGGACTAGGAACAGTTGCAGAATATGCAGTACCTGCAGAGTTACCCATTATTAAACGGTATGCTCCTACAGATGTAAGACCAGTACCACCTTTAGCAATACCTAATTCATTAATTGCATCATTTAAATCTATAAGCCCACCAGCATTTACTCCATCATGAGCATGATTTGCAGATGACCATGAATTTGCACCGACAGCTAATGTCTGGTCAGCTAAAAATGTTTGTTTAGCAGTAACAGTAGCAGCTGTGTTTAACATCATAAAAGTATCATTAGCTGTTGAAGTTATAGTGAAATTTGTTGTACTTGATACATTGGGCATTAAGAAAGTAATATCATTAGTATTATCACTGTCTCTTACAACTAAAGTTTTCAATTTTTTACCTAATAAAGTAACAGGTGATGATTCATCATTTTCTACAACTAAAGTACCAGTAATAGCTGGTACTGTAATAACATTAGATCCCCCAATTGTATCTTGGAAGAACGTTGTTATTAATGTATCAGTAGTTAATGTTTTATTATCGAGTGTTTGTATGTGATCTTCAAATACAAATGTATCATTTGCTAAAAGAAGAGGCAATGTAATTGTTCTATCTAATGTTATTTCACTAGTAGCAAATATATATTGTTCAGACGAAGTGGCATCTTCTATTTGTGGTGTGGTTAACACCGGTGAATTAAAAGTACCATCTGTAACAGTTGGCGATGTTAATGTTTTATCAGTCATCGTCTGAGTTCCATCTGTCGTGATGAAATCACCAGCACCGTTACCACCAACTAATGATTGTGAATTTAAAGTACCTATATTAACTAAGTTACCAGACGAGTCTATACGAACCGTCGCTCCGCCAGCTACTGTTGAACCGGTAGATAATTCTAACATACCCATACCTAAGAAGTTTGTTTCAGTTGGATCGTTTACTTGTATTACACCGGTGCGACCAACAAGTTGTATATCGGCACCTGTAATTGGATCATCTTGATCGGTAAATGTTGCATTAAGATAAAATCTTGATTTGTCTGGTTCTATTCCTAAAATATTTACAGGTTCAGTTGCAGCTGAACCTACGTATGCTCTTAATAAAATACTATCTGAACCAGTAGACAGTGGAAGCACTGATACTGGTGAAATAACGTTTGCTTGCCATTCTTGTATGGCGGTGTAATCTTCAAAACCACTTATCTCGTTTATTCCACTATCATAATAGAACTTAGCAATAACTAATTCATTATGATTTTTTGTATATGGAAATGAAATTCCTTGTATGTGTGCTACCTCACTTGAAGATGTACGTGTATCTCCTTCAGTGATGCTACCATTCTCTACTTGTATTACTAAATAATGCCATGCGGTTCCTAAAGTATCTGTAGTAGCGTTATAATTAAAATCTGGAATTTCAATCCAACGACCGGCTACGGATGCATATCCAACTCCGGTATCGGATGTTATACTAATGAAATCGTCAGTTCCGGTATGATTTAAACCTATACCATGTCGTATTGAATTTGGAATATTCTGTCTAGCCCAATCATCCATAAATCTTTGACGGACTACATTAACCGATCTTGGATTACCACTTGTAAAATTTACATTTTGATAAATGACTTCTGTATCTGCTGCGATTCTAGAATCGTACCAAATTCGGTCTTTTATTACTATATTAATTGGATATGTGTCTACCATTTTAAGGCTCCTTTATTAGTGTGTTTGCGAATACACTTATTATTGCTGTGCCTAGCGAACCTTCTAACCTTAATTCAAATGTTGAACCCGGAGGTTTATAAAGGTTTACCATATCTTGTATCTTTGTATAATTAATTGAATCCTTCCAATAATCCCACGTCGTTATATCAAATTGAGATCCTCTATTGGGAAACGTTACATTTACTAGAAAAAGTGGACGTGTAACTATTGTTACGTCACTCCAAACTTTACCAGTATTCCATTCATGAGCTCCAGCTGTTCTACTCCATATCGCACCCGCACCTATATCATCGAGTTTTTCAGAAATAGTTATTTGATTAATATCATCAAGTGCTTTTTGTATGGTTGACCAAGTAGCAAGAATCATTGTATTATCGTCTTGACTTACATCGGTTAATAAAAGTAATCTGTCGATATACTCTTGATCTGTGTCTCCATCAAATTTAGGTATAAAAAATAATTTAGGCAACTGATTTGTATACCATGTAGGTACAGAATCTATCCATCTTTCACTGACATTCATTTCTATCGTTTGATTCTCTTGTATAGATTCTAACGACAGCAAATAATTAAATATATTAGAACTTTCAAAAGCACCCAATGTTCCCGGCAAATATGAATTAAAATAATAGTTTTCGAAAACATTATTTTTTAGTGTCGTATAATCCATAATTATTCCTCCACAAATAACGAGAAGTTTAATGTATGTGTATACGAGATTGGTTTCTCTGGTTCGTCTGTTACACTTGGTATTACTATTTTCTTATAAGCATTAGCATCTGTATATGTTGTATAACTATGCCAATTAGCTCTCTTTTGTGATATTGTATCTCCGGGATCTGTCCATGATATACCATCTGCATCTGCATCTTCGTATGTTGCTGGATTAAAGGCTATTGGTGTTTGTTGATCATCAACAGGTAACCAACTATTTCCAGTGCCGCTATCATCTTTTATTATCAACCAAAAAATAGATGCATCTGGTGAATAACCACTACCAATATCATCTAATTCTAATTGTGTGGGTAGAGGAACATCATATAATCTTTCTGTTCCATCTAATGTTACAATAACAGCAGAACCAATGGGACTAGATGCATCTGGAGAAGAGCCATATTCTAATTGTACACTAATTGTATTGTCTAAATCTCCACCAAAACGAATTCTAAATCCGTCTACTAATGTGTTATCAAAATAATTATAATTAAATAAGACCAAATCTGTATCTGCTATACCATCTCCACTATTAAAACCGACATCTGGAGTATATCCTATTGTTGACTCGTCACCACTTGAATAATAATCTGCAATATCTAAAGGCGTGGCTCTTACTGAACCATCGTAACCAATAACACCATTATTTACTCTAGGAAGAGTTCTTTCATCAACTGGATATGGTAAACCACTAGCAGCTAAGTCTAAAATATCGCCACCTATACCACTCTCTACTTCACTATGTAAATGTGTAGCACTGTTTAAAGGCATTTCTAATCCTATCCAATTTTGTTCTACATCAGCTGTAATTATTTCTATCTTACCAGCATATGTTGGAGCTTCACTTGCAAATTCAGTTATTGTATGAGAATTAATCTCTATATCTAAAACTTCGTTAACACCTTTAAGTAAAGAAACAACTGCGTAAGGTAAAATATCTTCTCCTATTTCTTTAGTATTTATATACTCGTCTAATAATTCTATTAATTCTAAATTTAATGTAGTAGTATCTCCAATAGAATTACTATCCACATAAATATTTATATCAAAATTTATAAATGTATTAAGTGTTTGTTTTATAGTAGGTAAAGAACCACTTGGTTTAACTGCTTTAATTGCATCTAAAATTGTTGTTAATGTCGTTGCATCTAATCTAACACCGTTTTCTGTGGCTATAAAAGATTGTACGTGATTCACTGCTAGATCTTTTTTAGTTTCTATATCATAAACTCGTACATAACTCGTTAAATTTGTATCTATCACTGCTTTTTCTATAGTGGAATGAGAAGATGTCTTTGCTTGAGAGAATGTTACAGACACTCTTTTTCTAAAGTCATCGTCTGTCTCTTCATCAGTACCATTATTAAATAAATTTGGATCATTGTTTTCAAGTAATGGAGGATTCGTTATTGCAATTGTACTAGGTGTAGGAGCTGTCATTCCAACATTTGTAAAACCAAGACTAATTGAATTAGAACCTACGTTATAATAACTACCAGCCTCAACTGCTTTTACTTTAACATATTTAAATTGATTCTTTTGTATTGTAACACTAGCCGCTGCTGCAAAACCAAGTAATTTTCCACCTGCAATAGCAGCAAATCTATGACCTGTAGTAATACCATATGAACTTGTGGTACTGTTATTAAAAATTTTAACTGAGCCTTCAGTAGTTACAGCAGTAGTTCTAGTTAACCCGACCATTGTAGCTATTCTATCTAAATCTTCTCCACCTGCGTCTAATCCAAATGCATCCATACTTTGCGTTAATTCTTCATTTGTCTCTTGTATATTTAAAAGAGTAGCTGTGAGTATCATACGAAGTATAGAATTTGGAGAGAAGTTAGTTAGTAAAGGAATATAATTAGGATTTTGATATTTATATTTTAAATGTACTATGCTATTATCTTTAAATGTTTGATCAGCTATAGTGATACCTGTAAATACTTGTTTCCCAGAGGAAGTACCATAACCATCTGGAACTTTTTCTTCTATACTATAATTATCCCAAAGAGAATAATCAGTCTCCTCAATTAAATTATCTTCAGTAAGATAATCTTCTGGTAAAAATCCAGTTCCTTCTATAGATAAAATCGCATATATTCTCTCATTGTCAGTTGCAAAACCCGGAAGAACATAACTCAATGTACCCGTGTTATATGTAAAACTGTAACCTGTTTCTATTAAACTATTTTGTAATGTTTCTTGTGCTTTTATAAGAAAATCATCAATAGATTTTTCATTAATTCTTACCATGATATCACCTAAAATTTAAAGCCTACATCAATACTATCATCAGTAGGTGTAGTAGCAGAAATATTGATAAATATTTCATCTGTGTCTGTCTCTCGTACATCAACATTATTTAATACTGCAATATAAGGAGATTCGCTAGCTGCTACTGCTATAGCGGAAGTAATTCCTTCTCTTGGTATACGAGATATGTTAACATTTCCAACTGAAGGAAACAATCTAGATGTATTTTTATCTGTCATAATTCTAATTAATAAATCTTGTGTAGCTAATTGTATCAACGATGCATACGATGAATATGTATAAAACCCAGCAATTCCTAAATCTCCACCAAATATGTCGAAATCAAAAGAACCCGGATCTTCCCCCATTTTTAAAGCTAAATCTGGAGGATACACTGATTCATATAAAGATAGTAATTTTTTTGCGTCTGTACCCCAAGCGTCAATTATTTCTTGAGATATTACATCTACTATTCCCATGTAATTGACTTTCTAATTTAACTGTATTTAAAGTTTACTACCATAACTAGAAATTTATGATTTTTACTTCCTTTCCACGCTCTAAATCTACTTCGAATAGAAGCATCCCATCACCTAAAGAAATTTTTACAGTGTCTGGATCGACGCGTTGAGGGAAATTAATCTTCCGATGAAAAGAATCTCTGATCCTACGATACCTTGATTTTTCCATCTTACCAGAAATATCTATGTATTTAGGATGTGCTCTTATAGAAAGCTCTTCTTTTTTAAAGCCGGGAATGGCTAATTCTCCTTTTATTTTTCCATCATTCACTTCAAAAATAAGTGAAGAGTCGTTTACGACAGTATGTAACATCTGGTCACGTACATCGTTAAAGTATTTGTCTATGTCTATAAATGAATATTTCATTTTGTTCACTCAGCCTTAACAACAGGCTAAGTATAACTTTCATTGTGTATTATATAAAGGTTATGAGAGAAGGTAGGATTCGATACCCACATTTGGGAGTTGTGTATGTGCGCACACCCCGTGATAACTTACACTACTTCTCTCAGTAGTGAGATTGGTTGGCTATTATATCGAGTACAAGCCACGAATACCGCAATCTCTCTGTATATATATTGATTTAAAATTATATAAGTATATCGCCAGACCACATATATCTTTTGAATTCTGGTGTTCTATCGTTGATGTAAATTGCTTTTTTACCTCTCATTCGTGTGAATATAAGAACACCCTCTTCTATGAGTGTTTCAATAACACGAGTAGCAGTATCAATATCTATCTCTAAGTCTTTAGCTATTAAATTTTTCCAGCCTAAGTCTGTTGATGGTTGCTGGATTAAACGAATAGTATCCTTAGCCATAGATAATATTCTATCCCATGTATCAAACTGATTAATTAGATTTCTTTTTATTGGCATATATTTCCTCACTCACTCCAAAGTAAGCTACTTTACCTCGTCCTCTGCCTACACCAGAGTATGGATTAACATATCTGTATATATAATCATGTGAAATTAATGTCTGCATGACCCTAGTTATTTGTTTGTATTTCATTCCAGTTAAAGTTATTAAATCTTTATATGAAAATAAATCATCTGGCTTTGCTACTAATATATGAAATATTCTTTCAGTCTTATTCATTTACTGCCATTTCCATTAAATCTGCTACTCGTTCCCAATCATAATTGAATTCATAATCATCATGATCTACAATATCAAGATCACGCAACATTAAAACAATTGTATATTCATCTGCATGTCTATATTTATATGCAACTTTTTTTACTAAATCAAAACCAGAATATTTTTTAGAATGTCTTGCTAGTAATAAAAGTACAGTTTTATAACTGCGCATTTTCATCATTCCACTCATAACTCCACATGTCCTTCTTGAAATGCAGAACACCTATTTCTAAAAGGACAGTATAAACAATACTGTAGAGTCACGCCGATCTTACCTATTAGACGATTTAAAGGTACGCGTTCTGCGTTTTTGAACGTCTCTACGTTGTAGAAAAAAAGCGATGGGTCACATTCAAAGATTTTAAACTTATAGTTCTTTCCCCCTAAATATACGTCAGCTCCTCTTGGTTTGCCGTTAGGCGTATAGTAATCATACTTATCAAGGTATCTAGGAATCACTTCCTTCATACCAAGAGCATAATATGCTGAAATTTGAGTCTTATGTGAAGACTGTGCTGTGCTACCAGATTTCCAATCAACAATCATAATTTGTTTCTTTCCAGCTAGCTCTGGTCTTGGTTTAATTCTAGCAGCCATGTCTAATTTGTCTACATCTATAGCACAAATTAAATCAGCGCTACCTTTTAAATCAATACCGTCTATGTTACCAAACAACGTTGCTTCTATCTCCAACACCTCTGGCTCAAAATCTGTCCAGAAATCTATGAAATTAGCGAATGCTCTTCCGGTCTTTCGATTGAGTTCTTCTTTTAATGCAGGCACTTTCTCTATTTGAAATAACATTTTCTCTGCATTGTTATCTAATTCTAATTCAATTGGTGGTAGTCCTTCTAGTGCTAACAACCAATTCTCTATGTCATGGTGTACTAATGTTCCAGCGAGAGCAGCAAATGTAGTTACATTGTTTACTGATGTTATTTTACCAGCTTTGATATCTCGTATGTCTTGCTTGTGATGGTATGCTTTTTCTTCACACTCTACTACACCAAGTATCTCAGTAACTCTTGTATATACTTTACCCATCCCGTCTATGTGTGGCATACTTTACCTCTTCTTATGTAAATCATCTATGATTTCTTGCACTGCTTTACTATTTGCTTTCTTCTCAGCTGTTCTTTTAATGTCATCTAATGGAACTGTATTTACATCTAAATTAAAGTTCTTAACGACATCTTCAGGCATCAAGCCATGCATCTCTTCAACAACAGAATTTTTTTGTTTCTCACTAGCGTCTGAAATGTTTTGTTGTTTCACTAGGTCTTTCTTAATTCGAATAGTATCTTCTTCATTCCTCATAGTTACCATTCCCATATCTAAATCAATTTCACCATCGAAAAGAGGTTCATTTACAATTACTGCAGAATCTCTAATCCTTTCTAATCTAGTCTTATGAACTTTCTCAGATAAACTAGGTGGTGTATCGTTGGTGGCTGAGACAAAGATCATATCATTATTCTTATTATCGAGTTGCTCCTCTGCTAATAAGTCATCGATCTCTATCATTCTCTTTCTCTTTACCATGTATTATCTATTTCTCCTAAGTTATTTAAGTCTTTTCTTGGTCACCAACACTTTTCTTGGCTCGTTGGTGAATTATTTTCGACAGTTTATTTGAAATATTAATAATAAATTCTATCGAAATTTCTTTTAATAAATTATGTAATCTATCAAAGTTATCTAGTTTTTCACTAAATGTTTCTGCATCTTTAGCTTTCCCTGAAAGTCCTAAAATGTCATGAAGAGTATAAATATCTTCATCACTAATATCATCCCAATTACTCATTTTTATTTAACCTCTGTATGATGTGTTCAAACACCAAGTCTTTAGTATCATCTAGAACTTTATTCTCTATAAAGGTTACGTTAGGATTCTCTTTAAAATAACGGAAAGTATTAATGATGTGCATTAAATATTCACCATCGTCTTCATTCCAATCTTTACGATGTCCTTCTGCCATTTGTCTTAATCGTATTGATTCTTTGAGATCTTCATAAGGTCGTTCTAAAAGAAACATAGCGGTATATTCTTTCCAATGTCTTATCATATCATATTCATGATCAAGATATACTCTTGACATAGTCTGTACTTTAGATTGAATATCAATAGGAGTTATTCTACTATCTAATAAACGTGATGTATATACATCAACATCTAATGGGTGTCTATCTAATAGTATAACATCAAACATACCCATTAATCTACGAACTACTAAACTTCGCTGTTCCATAGCAGTATAATACCACGCTTGAAAATCCATAGTACCGATAGATATATCAGGTATATATGGAAACTCTTGTAATACAAATACTCTCTTACCTATATTTGTTAATCTATTAGCAACATCATTAATGATAGTAGTCTTACCACTACCATGTACTCCACTAAATGTAATTATATCTGTCATACTATAATGAACCTCTTTCTTTTCTTCTTTGGTTTCTGTTTCATCTTTTCAATAAGATCTTCAAACATACGTATACCTTCATCGACACCGTCTTTAAAGAGTATCCAATCTTGTTTGAAACCTATATCATATTCAAATTCATAATTAGTCAACGTGACATATATTCGTTTTCTAAACCTACTTAACATGGCAACACTAAACTTGTAAGGGTTGACCTTAGATGTAAAATTATTCGTTGATGTATCTCTTGGTATATTTTTATATTCTATATACAATTCTCGTGACATCACATAAAATTTCTTTTCATGATACACATACTGGTATTCATTTTCTGGATTTTTAAACATAATCTTCTGATCTCCTTTCACGACCTTCTATAAATAATTGTAAACTTATATCGAAAACAATTCGTCGTCGTTTTTCTAAACTAAGTTCCTCTTCTAAAACTAATTTTTCATCTTTTATTTTCTTAAGCTGTTGTTCTTTAGCTTCAGTCCACTTGTCTTTTCTTAACCAATCAAACATATTTTCTTACCCACCTTGGATATTCTTTTACTACGAATACATCTTCTGACTTGTATACTTTCATACGATCTATGAAATGATCTCTAAAAGGATTAACAGTGTCAGCAAAATCATATAATGTAGCATTCGATCCGTCTGATTTAAGACGCATGATACGTCCGAGAGACTGTCGGATCTTAGTCTCACTCCTACCACCTGCAATAACGAGGGCATTCAATTCAGGGTAGTCAAATCCTTCTCCACCTAAACTGTAGGTACAAAAGAATGCAGGTACTTTACCTGTTTTAAAAGCAGTTACTTTAGCTCGTCTGATATGTTTATCTTCACCAGACCACGTATACTCTGCTATCGTTGAACCTAACTGTGAAGCTAACTGACGAGCATGTGCTACCCGATCTACTAATACCATAACACTATTATCAGCCTCAACTTCATCTAATACTGCTTTCATTATACTTGCATTACGTATTGTATTATTCACAATAAAATATTCATACATAGTAAAATAGTTGTTAATTTTAGATATTATTTTAAACCAATCAGGGTCATATGAGGGTGATAATATCTTTATATCTATAGGTGTGCCTTTACCTGCATCTACTAACTCTGTTGGTGTGAAGTGATGTACAACATTACCTATCAAGGCAAGGTACTCATAGTCAGCGTTGTCTTCTCTGATATTAGCAGTAGCTGTGAGTCCTACTCTATAATAAGCAGGTATCTTAGATATAACCTTGCGTGCTTCTTTAGCAGCAGCATGGTGTACCTCATCATATATTAAAAGACCCGTTGTATTAACAAAATCTTTCAATTCTTTATTACGAGTTCTATTTCCTTTAGATGAATGTTTAGAACTGAATACAGATTGAAGTAGACGACTGGTACTAAGTACAATGATTGGTGTGTGGTTTGCATACCATATTCTACCAGATGCTCCTTTTATCTTACCTTCTGTAAATGAAAATGTTTCATTAATTTTATTAATCCATTGTTCCATAATCTCTTTCTTTTCTACAATAATAAATGTAGGAACTTGTAACATTTCTATTATATACAAAGCAGTAATTGTTTTACCACCTGCTGTCGCTATTTGAAGAACACCTCTAAAATCTATATCCAGTAATTTATGTATAGCATCACTTTGATGTGTCCATAATTCTAAATTTTTCATTGTACTTTTGAAATAAGGTTTGAATAAATCACGTTGTGGTTCTAGTCTCACCATTAAATCGATAAGCTCTACGTCATATCCGATATCATATAGATACATCATAACATCACCAAGTATACCGGTGCCAAATTTATACTTATTAAATACAGAAAATTTTCCGTCCCACTCAGCCCATTTCCTAGCATCCTTTGGTCTGCCTAATCTCATATAGAATGCTATCTTAGCATCGCGTATGTATGAAGCATCTTCTACTTCATAAGCAAATACAGAATGTAGATCGTCAAGAAGAGTCGGTGGTGCTAAGATACTACTGTTGACATTGCCAACAGATATAACTATCTTATCACTCAACGATGGGCTCTTCTGCGATTTTTTCATCGATTGGAGCATACTTAGCCTTCCTATACTCTTCTGTAAGAGTATGTGCTTGTTGTCTCAAGCGTTCAAATTCTACTGGTTGAGCATGACGTCTTTTAGGAAATATCAAAGGATACATACTCATACTAGCAGCCATTTGTAATTGTTTTTCATTATAGTCTGGGAAATTTTCAACGATGTCATCTTTTTGCATCTTACCAGTCTCTGCTATAAAATCTACAATTTTACGAGAGAGCATGTGTACTTCTTCATGGTCTTTTGCATATGAATTCAATTCGTCTAACATATCTCCAAACCTACTACTTTTCCATACAACATGATTAAGTTTCTTATTACAAGTACATTCAGGTACAAAAATTACTGTACTACCTTTAGTCTCTCGTCGTACCATTTATTCTACCTCTTCTTCAAACAAATCTACAAACGATTGATATGTTTGTTTTATATTGCTCATGAATTGTTGTTTATTTAATTTCAATTCATCCATAACTTCTAGCATTAAACCTGCTTTAACAGATTCAAAATCTGGGTCGTCAGTCTCAATAATTATTGAGAATGTTACTTTTTTAATATCTTTAGCTCTTACTCTTGCCATTAATAATCGAACTCTTCTAATTTCGTCTGGTCTTTATTTTTGAGGTACTCAACCAATTCGTACCCTAAAGGTTCAGTCAATTGATTGAACACTTTATAAAAGACATCTTCATAATAATTTAGATCAATGTCTTGTTTGGTTATAGAAGCAACATGCTTCCAAGTATTTCTAGCTCTTACATATTCTACTATGACACCCTTTCTACCAAATGATCTGATGAACATAGGATCTCTACCTGCATCCGTTAAATCTTTCATAATGTTTTGAGTGGCTGTCACAATAGGGGTGTTAGCTTTATAGCATTGACCACACCCACATTTATTACCAAAGGAATCTACTGTATGTATATCTTTAGATAATGTCTGTACTCGACGTAAGTCTTCTATTTCAAATTCACCAGCTTTAAGCTTGGTTATACCATCAACTACAGAGTTAACAAAAAGATCAAGGATTTCATTAGCATCCATAGTAGGTGTCAAGACATCTATTGTGTCTGCAAAGACTTTCCTTATGAACTTTGGTACATCTTTTTTCTTACCACGCAATCCCTTGATTTTCTTCTTGTCTTTGTTGATTAATATATAGTTCTTCTTCATGTGTTGAAGCATCATATCCCAATGACCTTCATTCTCTACCTCTATACCCATCTTCTCTGATATTCTTTTATGTGCATCTTTGTTAGCACCAATGACAAATACAGAGTCCGTATTGTGACATAGTATATTACCAGCCATAAATGTACCATCTTCAGTTTCCATATCATATACATAGTCAGGTAATAAACGAATTATAGACACAGTAGTTTTCTTTTTCATGTCTTTAGTATATTTAACCTGATATATTTTACCTTTAGGTTGTGGAGCTACAGTTAATTTCTCGTTAAAATGATTCGCAAGCGCCATAAATATAATCATTTCTGAACTTGATCTAATAGTCCATCTGTCTTGATGTTGTTTATCATCATAGTTATAGTAATAATTTTTAAGTAAATGATATATCATCTCAAGATATTTATCTGGTAGTGATAGAACTGTTGGTAATGGTTTAATTTTTAAATCTTTAATGTATAAATGTCGTCTAACGAACGCCCACAATTGTGTGTGGTTGGAAAATTTAATGACCAGCTTTCCTTTTGCTGTGTCATACCGTTTAAAGTTAGCTCCAAGAGCTGTCGCTGCTGGTTCCGCGATGCTGAATAACTTGTCAGCAACATGACGGATTTTTTCCGAGAAATGTAAAGCGACTGTTCTTTGTGAAGGATATCCAGTGTATGTACCAGATGCAGTCCCGCACATGCTAAACAAAAATAAGAGGATATTGGGTCTAACATCATCCAAATGTTCTGACCTTTCTTCTTGGAGTGGATAGAATGAGGAAACTGGTTCCATACCTCGGGAGATATCTTCGGGCTTAAATTCAACTCCATTTCTGTCAACCAAGCTGTGATCTTCAGTGGTGTCCACTGTTCCAATTCCAGTTGAAGTTCTGTAAATAGATTTGATAGTGTAGTGCCTAATAAGTTTATACACTTTATTAAAGCTACTCCCGTCCCAAACTGAGAGGTGAGGGACAACAATTTGTTCTTTATTATCTGTTCTAGTGTTTGCTTTGTATCCTTTGTCATCACATAAATCCCATAGTTCTTGTATTGATAATGTCATTGGTGGATTTTGATCACCAAATTTAACTGTGATAGCTTCTGTGCCTATTATAGAGTCACCATATATCACTTCTCCGTTTTCTTCTTTAATTAATTTACTTAATTCAAACAATGAATCACGACCTGTTTGTGTTATTGTCTTTGCAGCTGGCACACTCATGAATGCAAAGCCCGGATTAGCCATAGCTCCAAAGCATGCGTTCATAAATACTTTAATGAATTGTGACAACCTTGTATAATATACACTTGTTTCTACTTGTAGTTTATAAATTTTTACTCTTGCTTCTCTGAAAAATGACAATGCCGATGGTATAAAACCTCTACGCTTAGTACATATATGAAAGTACTCTTCTTGTACTTCATATGCATTATAAGTACATTCATCATGCTCACAATTTATAGTTGAATAACATATATTATTTTTAATAACCATTGTTGGATAGAGAGAACTAAAATCAAATATGTCTACACCATAGTGTAAACCTTTAGTAGCATCTAATACCGTGCCACCTTTAAAACCTGCTTTATTATCACCTAACATAGATTCATTTGGATGATAGTATCCGAGCTTATCTAAATGTCTATATTCAAAACCACTCCACCATGCAGTAATTCCTCTACGATTGGCGTTTTCTAATGTTAAATTTCCAAATCTCATGATGAGAAATATAATAAAGGATGGAAAGTTTCCATCATGTGTAGCTAAATTAAATGTTAATTGAGTATCCTTTGCATTATAGAATGCTAACTCTGCCATACCCATGTCTTCTATACGTCCTTCATATTGGTACTTAGTTTCTTTTAATATGGATTCGGCGACAGTATTTAATTTTAAATTTTCATAATCACCAGAGTATACATAATTTTGAATACTTGGTATTTGAAAATATTGATAAAGATCAATAAGATATTTACCATCCCATTTTTTATACCATCGAGAAAATTGACCGGCGTCACTGAGTTTATATCCCTTAACACCTAATTTTAAATTGTATAATTCTAATCGTCTGGATATATATGGTATGTCAAAACTGTCTCCGTTATATGTCACTATAATCTTTTGTTTAAGTGTATTAACAAATGATATCGATGCTTCTAATAAGGTACGTTCATCATTAAATTCATACATGATGAATGTACCATCTCTATGTTCTCCTAATGATGGAATATTTTCTAATGCTTTGTCAGTTAACACAAAGACAATTGTTTCTATTCTTTTTTTATCATCCTTATAGGTTACACTAATAGAAGTGATGGGTGCTTCAGCAAGTTCTGCATCCATACTCTCACCCATGTTTACCTTTAATTCTATGTCTATAGCAACGATCATTTTACTAAAATCTGGCATCGCTGCATGAATCATTTCCATAGCTTGTGTTCCCATAGATATATCATCTTTATTCATTTCAGCAAATACTTTTTGATAGTCAGATAACAAACCAGTATAAATAGTGTAAGGTATAGGCTTACCTTTTGAAAAGGTGTAAGGCATTCCCATAATGAATCCAGCTTCATTTAATACTTGATGATGAAAACCTGCGCGTGTGTTGAATACATTAGTCGCATCAAATATAGAATTAAGTCCAGACTTAGATGAATACCTATTCGTGATTGAGTTAGGAGACTTGGCGGTTATCTTGAACACTTTTTCCAAGTCTCCGTTCATGGGGTTTTTTCTTTCAACAAGCTCAACATCTCTTAGCTTAGGTGTCATACCTTCATAGCCATAATCCTTTAAGATGTCTAATGAGCTCGATCCCACCTCTTTTGCGTAGAAGTATGGATACACATCACTAACACGATAACGACGTTCGTTTCCATCTTCTGATAAGAATATCAAGTAATGTACATGTGTATTACTATACGCCGTACCAATCAACCAGAAAATCTCTTCGGGATTTGAAAAGAATTCATCCGCTGGTTTGATTTGCTCAATATTCTTAAGCACAATTATAATATACTCAACATCGTATTTAAATATTGTGATGTAACCATATGAATTCACAAAAGTATGATAACTTTTAAATATTATGTTGAGTGTATTTATTATATGGTAATACTTTATGATGCCAAAGTACCTTATTTTTATTCGTTTAATTGGCGAGAAGGAATAGAAGACTTCATGGTATTTGAATATTCATTTGAGAACTTTCAGAAGATGCTTAAGAATGTCTTTCCTAAGACATCATGGATTAGACGATTGTTAACCAGAGGATTTACTGATGGTACATATATTTATACATTAGATAGTGGGCATTGGTATGCTAAAATAGGATACGATCGTATGATGAGACATGAGGTAGCTCATATAAAAAAGAGAGGTAAACATTATTGGTGGAAACCTGATCTAATGCATCCTTCATGGCTGTTTAGATGGAGTGATGAAATATGGTAAGAACGAAATCAGAAATAGAAGAAGATCTTGAAAGTATGTCAGCAGACGAATTAGAAACACTATTATCCCTTATAAAATTAGATTTAGCAGGTGATGAGTTTTATTTATTACCTTTAGATTGTGGTGGATGTACTGGAGAAAAAGGTTGTTGCTAATGAAAACATTTATAAATAATTACACATATATTATATTATGGAGTCAGTAATACTAACTGTACAAACATTTGATGTCATTAATGATATTTTAAATACTATCACTGGATATGGAAGTGACCGTAAGGTTAATTTCACAACTGAATTATCTGAAGAAGAATATGGAAAATTAAAAGTGAGTTTAACATACAATGACACCCAAAAAGTAATTTTCGAAGGTGTTATCATCATGAAAGATATGATTGAAGCAATTAAGAGTGAAGATGCAAAAGAAAAAGATGAAACAGAAGATATCGAAGCAACAGTAGCAGAATAAAAACTAAGGTTACGCTTCTTAATATATTAATAAAAAGAGTAACCTTAATGGTTACCGAGTTGAAGAAATAATTGAATTAATTTTTGGATCATATACATATCCAAATGTAGATAATTGTCCCATAAATAATTTAAAATCTTTATCTTTCATGAGTTTTTTTAGTCTGTTAAGTGTTACTCTACCTCTTTCATCTATCAATCTTGATGCAGCAGAAACTGATGCAGGTAGTAATTCAGCTGTTCGTCTCCAATGAGTACCTGTTATCATACGATACTCTATCTTGCTTGATGGACTGTCTATAATAATTGGTGAAGGATAATTACCTATCAATTGTTTTATATCCCATTTACGTGTACCATATGTATACACCACTGATGGTTCAGCAGCACCGGGATCTTTTACTCTACCTATAGTCTGATAGAAGGTTTGTCTTGCTGAGTGACGTCGCAGCATTTCACTAGTAGCACTGATGTCTGCACCTTGTTCTTTATTATAATGAGTAGCGAGCCAATTGAGACTATCTTCTGGTGGTAAAGGTTTACATATTGCTATCATTGTCCTTTGTAAATGAGCTGTTCCAATAGTATCATCTGCTCTAAAATATGTGATGTGTAGATCAGGGTGTTTCTTACCTAATGCTGTCATTAACAAACGATATAACTTTTTCTTATTAGGTGCTACTATCATCACATCTTTAGCACCATGTCTCTCTATAATTCTTTCACAAAATTGTAGTACTTTCATCTGTTCCATATCCGATCGTTCTAATGTAGAAATGTTAACTTTCTTTGTATCTGGTATGACAAGACTTAGTTCATTTGTACCTCTAGGATCACCGAGATTTACTTCTACTACATCTATATCTAATAATGCTTTCATACTCATAGGTGGTAAGGAAGCATCAGTTATTATTATCTTTTTACCTTCTTTTATAGCATTACGAATGAATGATTTGAGTATACTTAACTCTGGTTTAGTTACCATAGAAATGGTAGTATATTTATACATGTTAGTCACTGCTGTCATGTACCACTCTGGGTCAGTCAATGCTAAGATAAAATTAGCTAATAATGATAAGTCATGATTTGTTTTTTCTACTACGTTCTGAAGAATAGCATATTGTACTATAATTTGATGTCGATCTTTAGTAGACAATGGATTCTTTACTACTATAGTTTTAACACCACCTCTCACAAATGCTATATCTAAACCTCTAACAGCTGATTCTATTTTACTAAGAGAAGTCTCTATATGTTGTATAAGTTTTTCTGTTGATTTAACATTAGCTACTAGTATAGCTAACTGTTCTCTCAACTTATCTGATTTAAGAAATAATGTATCATCTTTACGTCCAGCTATTTCAATATGACTGGCTTGTCCGCCTAACATAGAACTGATTTCATCTAACATAATGACATCATAATCTTTGATTTCACTTAATGCTACCATAGCTTCATCACCTGCATCATTCAATGTTGCCATTAATTTAGCATAGGTAGCAAATATAACATCAAATGTATCCATGTTTTTTAATACAGTAATACGAGCACATTTCATGAGGTTTGTATCACTATCTGTGATAACAGAGTTTGGTTTTATATCGAAGGTATTATTAAAGTATTCACATCCAGTGCATGGTGGTTTCATAAGAATGGGTAATTTAAGAAGTCCTACTCCTTTATCCCCCCACTCTGGATTATTTTTCTTTTTTAGTGCAGCCTTTTCTCCTTTTAACATTACTTTAAGACAGCCCCTAGGATTAGACGATAATACTGCACCGTTAATATTTACCTTGTAAATATCTTTACCAATTTCTACTGCTGTAGGAAATGTTTCTTTAGCAATTTTATTTGTAGGGACTAACACCAGTCCTCGCTTCTTTTCTTTCTGACATGCTATTACTAATGATGTGGTTAATCCAGCTCTCGTTGTTTTCTTAACTAAGGTAGGTGCTGGATCTCTAATTATTTCTCTAACGTCTTGAACTATTTTATTATATTTACCAATACCTCTAATTCGACCCGGTTTAGTCTTCTGCTTCTCTATAAGATTTTCTTGACGTATAGCTTTCGCTTTTGCTTTAGATGCTTTAGTATTATCAGGTTTAGATGTAGGAGATCGTCTACCACATACTTCAGCATCTTCTGGTTTACAGGCATAAAATGTTCCATTTGGATCTTGTATCTTAGCACAACCCGGAGTTATTTTTGGATTGGTGTTCGTAGGAACAACAGATAATGATAAATTTCGTTCCATTTGTCCTTCATTACGAGGAGAATTATCTTCAGCATCATTTATCTTAAATCGTATAAATAGTGCAATCTCATCTATTGTAAAACCCATGTGATATAAATATCTACCTATCAATACTCTATTCCAATGTCCATCTGGCATTTCTTTGAGATATGCATTCTTCATACATGGTGGTGTTGTATTAGGATGACCAATTAATACTCGTTCTATTTGTCGTACTATTGCTTCTTCTACTACAGATAATTGTGCATATGGCTCTGGTATGGTTAATTTAACATCATTATTTATATGATCCTTCATGCGTGTAGTACGTATAGCTTTAGTATCTATTATCATACCTTCATGTGCTTCTATATTCATATGTTCTACGGGTATTTCAAAATCATTTATTTCGGTAAATCTAGGATCAGTATTAATTATAGATTTAGTAACATTAATAGCTCCAGTAGCATCATAAATAACTGGTGCACATATGTAAATATTACCACCACCTATCTTAGGATATGGTGAATAAGGCAAACGAAATACTCTGGCTCCACTACCTTTTAACATAATAAGATCTATGCCAGTAATAAATTTATAACCATCTATAGTTTGCCATCGATATATAGCTGATCGTCTACCATCTTTACGATGCCAAGCGATACAATATTTTTCATTTGAATGTTTCTCTTCACACATTGGCAACATTTTTTCTATTATATTAATGAAAATTTCTTTGGCTACATTAGGATATACTTTCCTAATCATGTAACCACCTTTACCACTTAGATAGCTGAAAAAATTACTATCATACGTACGGATCTCTTCCATAGATGCTATTACAGCTCGAAGTCTGAGTTCTCGCAAGTCAACATCACTATGCATACGAAATGCTTCTTGGTCTGGTGTAGTATCTATATCTAATACATAATACGTATGATCTGTACCTTGTATGGTACGAAAAGAACTCTCAGAATATTTAAATTCTACATCAAAGTCGTCTGGTGCTATCCATCTGTTTCTAACTTCGTTACCTTTACCATCATGACCAGTGTTACGGTAATTAATAGCACCCTCTAATAATTTTTGGATACCATCTAAGTCAGGGTACGTGGAAAAAACTGTGAGTAATCCGGATACGGCGTTTTTCGGCATGAGTCCCATATTAAGGTTACCCTTTATGTGTTATAAACCTTTTGTCTTTAATTCTATTGATTTTAAATTATGTGGGCAAAAATCTGTATAGTCAAACCAATTATAATGATACATATGTTCTTGTATATGATTTATTCTTTCTATACATAGACCAAAAGGATGTAACCGAGTACATTCCTTGCATTCTACCACTTATCCCACCGAAATTCTTTTCTTCTTATTTGCCATTGTTTATACCATTCGTATATCATATAAAACAATTTAAACATAAAATACTATTCTCAATATAGTATTTAAATTCTTTGATTGATCAATAATAACCCTTAAATAAAATGGTGAGTATATTATATTGTCGCGAATCTAATCGCTGATTTCGAAAATAGAGGAACGTTAAATGAGTAAACTCGTAGATACGACAAAAGAAGAGCTCACAGTAATGGTTACTGATGGGCTAAACGAAACTGAGAAAATTTTTCTCAGTGGAAAAAATGCAGACATTAATGCAGGTGTGTTAGACAGATTAATAGATGCAAAGTATGATAATGAATTGTTTGCCAATGTAAAGGCAAGCGTAATCGCAGATGGATTAAGAGATGACTTCGTTAAAGGAGCTATTCAAGGTCAAACATATAAACTAATATATGTTGGTGGTTTAGATAATTTTGAAAGATATCACCCAGTAGATAGAGCACAAACTGCTTTATTTTACGACATTGAAGAAAAAGATTTTGTGGAACATAAAGTATGGGGTAGACACCCCGGCTTTAAAGAAACAGATCCCTTTATGGTAGGCAACTTATATGAAATAGAGATTGTACCAAAGGTCGTCGAATATAATGGCGAAGAAAGGACATTCTATAATCCACGAAAATATAAACTTTTAGAAGACAGATCAGAGTTTATTGCCGATGTCATACAAAACGCAAAAGAACTTGGTAATATTATTGAAGACGCTGCTGATGGAGAATTTACAGAGGCTACCGTTACTTTGTTAGCTGAAAATCTTAAATATCAGACAACTCCGTTTAAATTCGATATTCTTAGTGTTAGACCAGTAGGTACTACCACTAGAATTGAGACAGTAGACGATGAAGGTAAAACTGTTTATTCTAATATACCCGTTAGGCAAAAAAACCCTGACACTGGTGTAGAAGAAGTAGTGCCTCAAGCATTTGTTACAAGTGCTGACACTGGAATTTCTAATATAACTTTAGCCATCACAGGTAAAGCTACATTAGGTGGAGATAGAGAAATCATATATTTTGGTACCTTTTATCCTTCCAGAATGGGACAGTACTTCGTTCATTCTGAGACAATCTCGGAAGCATTGACTGATGAAATGTTCTTAAACCAAGACCCACAAAAACAAGCGGACTATCTTAAATACTTATTAGTAGGTAAGACGTTCACTGGTATTGGAAACGTTAGACGTGTTGAAGCGGGTAACGATCCATCAAAGCTAAGCATGAATATAAACATGTTAGCACTTGTTCAATCATAAGGTAATTACTATGTACGTGGCTATTTTAAATAACACTATCACATATCAGAAATCTTTAATAGATGCTGTTATAGTGCAGATAGCAGATAGCCGCTTGAACTACATCTTTAAAACTTTTAACCCATATCAACGTCTTATTGAATATTTACATGATGTTGAGCCGGAAATTAAAGATGCAGTTCTTAAACATAGATTTTATGTTGAATACAAAATCATGGATGTGATTTCAAGATGATTGGTAAGAAAGGAGTAATGCTTAAATCTATAGACTTATCGAGTACTTTCATTAATGATCCAGCACAGTCGTTTATATTTATATTCGGCGCAGAAGGGTCTAGCACAACAACACTAGCATTGTCTATCGTTGATGTCATTGATGAAAATAAAAAAGTCTACATACTGAATACAGAACCTCCACACAATGAAACCGGTATCATTATGAAACACTATGCTAATGAACATGCAGATGGTAGATTTGTTTTACCAGCAAAGAAAGGAACTGACATGGCAATACCCATTACTTCACGTAGTGAGTTTTATATGTTCAGGGATAAAGCTTTGGCATCCGAAGACATAGGAGCTTTTGTAATAGATGCTATAGATACTCTTCGTTTAATGTTGTTTGGAGAATTTGCTAAGAACATAAAATTTCAAATGAAAGCATGGATGGATGCAGATCAAGAGATTATAAAATTATTTATGATGTTACTTGAAAAGCAAATTCCAGTCATTATTGTTCTAAAAGAAAAGGAAAAGACAATAGTTACTCAAACATCAGAAGGTGTTAGCGTGACAAAAACGGGAGAGATAGTACCCACATTAGATAACGCAAGGATTCAACGGTGGGCATCCATACGACTACAAACTAATAAGATTGGTAAGTATACGGTCGTTAAAACTAAAGGTGCAGTAGATATTGGTACTGAATTTGAATTCAAGTACGACAAAATTACCGGTGAAAAAACTGGTGTTTGGTTATCACAACTTTTAGCTAAAATGAAGGAACTTTAATGAGTATCGCTGACTTTGGTGATGGAACACTAACACAATTATTATATGATCTTCAAACTACATATGATATTTCTGTTCTTGAAGAAAAGTACAGCGTACCTATACCTCAATGGTTGATCATTATATATAGATGCCGAGCATGTTCTAAACAAACAAGATCGAGGATACAAGCAATGAGTATAAGACAAGCTAATAAAATATTAACATGTCCTTTTTGTAGAAAAAACTCTGGTATGTTTGGTATACATGTTGATAAAGGAGACAATGATAAGTATTTATAAAGAATTGTCTGGAGAAAACCTTTTTATTTAATGCCGAGTACTATATTTTACCGGAGACTAACCAATGGCACAACAAATGAAAACTGTATTAGCGTATGACTTCGATCAAGAAGAAACGTTACTCATGTTGCAGTCTTTCATACATCAAGCTACGGTAGATTTATTACCAGAGTTAACA
>SDBT01000441.1_pt1 | contig 65773 bp, 64 predicted proteins | sample 2277101 | NCBI WGS metagenome assembly SDBT01 (sample SAMN10404973, study PRJNA504765) | marine sediment metagenome | isolation source: marine sediment core GS10_PC15, 103 cmbsf | place: Arctic Ocean: Southern Knipovich Ridge | collected 2010 | reverse complement strand
GATGGATACAATGTTCCGCTTGAAGATTTGGCACATATTAAAACTATTACCGGTCTCAGACAAATAAGCCGTGAGGACACTCAACGTTATATCTCAGTACAATGCAATGTTCGCGGCAGAGATACCGGCAGCTTTGTCCGGGAAGCTCAAAAAAAGGTTGCAGAGAGTATAAGCTTCCCTGCAGGATACAGACTTGCATGGGGTGGACAATTTGAATTGCAGCAGGCGGCGAACAAGAGACTGGCTGTGGTTATTCCAATCACTTTGTCTTTAGTTCTTGTAATGCTCTACAGCTTATTTAATTCGTTTAAAAATGTGCTTCTGATTATGCTCAACATACCTTTGGCATTAGTGGGTGGTGTTTTCGCTCTTGCCATTTTTGGAGAAAACGTCAGCATTCCTTCTTCTATCGGATTCATCGCCCTTTTTGGAATTGCTTTGACGAACGGTCTGATATTGATATCGCGGTTTGAATATCTCAAAAGGGAAGGTCTTTCGTTAAGAGAAGCGATAATCACAGGTTCTTTGTCAAGGCTAAGACCCGTCCTGATGACTACAATAACCACTGCCTTGGGTTTGTTGCCGTTGGTTATAACTTCCGGTACCGGCTCAGAAGTGCAAAGGCCTTTGGCTATAGTCGTAATAGGTGGACTTGCATCCTCCACACTATTGACTCTGATTGTTATTCCAACTCTTTACGAATGGGTTACCGCAAAAACTGAAAGTTTTCAGAGGATTTTATGATGAAAAAGAAGGTATTGAAATTGGTAGCAGTAATGGTTCTTGGGATGCTGACTGTCGTTCAGGACAAGGGAAAAGAACATCCCTTCGGCTACGCGACGCTTCGCTCAGGATAGGGGAAAAGAACATTCCTTCGGCAAGCTCCGTTCGACCTTGCTCACGGCAGGCAGGACAGGCAAGTGCGGGACAACAAGGGCCGGTTAGTGCGCGATGATGGTTGAGATTCTAAAGACGGGCAGAAGCAGGGCAATTGCTATGGTGCCTATTACGATACCCATGATAACAATCATGAGCGGCTCAATGAGGGCGGTCGCGGTCCTGATGGAGCTTTGCAGCTTCTTCTCGTAGAAGACGGACACCTTGTCGCAGACATGGCCGAGTTTGCCGCTCTTTTCCCCGGCCCGCAGCATCTGGATGATTCCGGGCGCGACAAGCTCGCCGTAAGGGGCAAGGAGGATGGATTCGGAAAGCTGATAACCATTGCGGATTTTCGCATCGGTAGCGGCCCACAGATGCCGGAAGTAGTAATTTTCGCACGACAACTGCATCACATCGAGGGCATCGAGCAGACTCACGCCGGTGCCTACCATCGTGGCCATGATTCTCATGCTGCGTGTCAGCACGGCGTCAACGAACATCGTGCCGAAAATCGGCGTGTGCACCTTCATCCAGTCCAAGACTTTCTGGCCATTGGTCGTGCGATACCAAAAGTGCAGCCCCACAGCAATAGCCGTGATGGTAGTCAGAGCAGTGGCCATTATCTGAACATCGCCTAACATCTGGCTGAAGCTGACGAGCACCTGGGTCAGTTTGGGTAAAGCCGCACCTCTTGTTTCGTAAATCCTTGTAAACTTGGGCAGGACGAAAAACATCAGCGACCCCGTAGCAGCCGAGGCCATCAGCAGCATGATAAAGGGATAAATCAAGGCACCTTTGATTTGCTTGCGGGTCTCGGCGTCGGCATCGAGGTAGCCGCTGAGTATTTCGAGCATGTGTGCCATCTTGCCTGAGGCCTCCGAAGCCTTGACCATGCTGGTGAACATCGAGTTGAAGACCTTGGGGTACACCGCCAGCGCATCTGAGAAGCTGTCGCCGCTCTTTATTCTGTTGGCAACATCAGCAATTATGTTCCGCAGCGTGCCCGGCTGAGTTTGCTCGGCCATTGCTTCGAGGGCGTCACTTAAGACGACACCGCTGTCGAGCATGATGGACAGTTGCGTTGTGAACAGTATCAGTTCGGCCTGCTTGATTCTGGCGTCTGAAACGGTTGGATTTGCAGTCCTTTGCGGCAGTTCCATTATCGGGGCCTGTGTGGTCATTGTGTGCTCCCATCGGGCATGTTGGCGACTCGTAATATTTCGTCTATTGTTGTGATGCCTGCTCTAACCTTCTCAATTCCGTCGATGTACAGGGGAACCATTCCGATTTTAAGGGCGGCTGCGCGGAGAGCCTTGAGGGTTACGTTCTGGGTAATCATGTCGAGAATATTTTCATCCGGCACAAAGAGTTCGTGAATGGCGATTCGCCCGAGATAACCGGTATTTCGACATTTCTTACATCCCATGCCCCGATAGAATTTTAGTGGTTGGCCGGTCCACTTCTGCACGGTCTTTTTGATGCCGGCGGGCGGGTCGTAGTTTTCTTTGCAGTTCGGACATATTTTTCGCACGAGCCGCTGGGCGAGGACGGCGATCAAGGAGGCACCGACAAGGTACGGCGGGACCTTGAGGTCGAGGAGCCTGGTTACGGCGCCGGGTGCGTCGTTTGTGTGAAGAGTGGAAAGGACAAGGTGTCCTGTTAAGGCGGCCTGCACGGCAATGTTTGCAGTGTCTTCGTCCCGTATCTCGCCAACCATAATGATATCGGGGTCCTGTCTCAACAGGCTCCTTAGAGCATTTGAGAAACCGAAGCCGGCGGCTTCATGTATCTGAAACTGGTTTATCGCCGATATGTTGCATTCGACTGGGTCTTCGACGGTGCAGATGTTGATATGCTCGGCATTGAGTTCATTCAAGGCGGCGTAAAGGGTAGTATTTTTGCCGGAGCCGGTCGGACCTGTTGCGAGCACTATACCGTTGGGGCACTGGATTTTTTCCTTGAACAACTGCAAATTGTCGTAGTTGAAACCAAGAGATTCGAGATTTGTGAGTATCTTTCTGACATCGAGGATCCTGACGACGACTTTTTCGCCGAAGTTGCCTGGCATTACCGAGACTCTCAGGTCGATCGGCCGGCCTTCCATAAGGACGTGAATACCGCCGTCCTGCGGGAGGCGTCTCTGGGCGATGTCGAGTTCGGCCATGATTTTGACTCTTGAAACGATGGCGGAGTGCATCTGGTGAGGCGGGGTCATCTTCTCATAGAGTCGCCCGTCAACGCGGTACCGGACCCTGAGCTTTTTGTCATCCGGTTCGATGTGGACGTCGCTGGCATTTTCACGGACGGCGTTGTAGAGTAAATAGTTGACGAGCTTTACGACGGGCGACTGGCCAGCCACTTCTTCGAGATCGCCTATGTCCTCGATAATGTTTTCAATGAGGGCGAAATCTTCGAGGTCCGTCTCGTCAATGATATCGTCGATGACGAAGACATTGGCAGCGGGCAGGTAGGTCTGGAGAGTGGCCTTGATGTCTTTGACGGTGGCGCAGACGACCTGGACGCGACAATTGCTGAGTCGGGCAATTTCCTCAAGCAGAAAGACGTTCGACGGTTCGCTCAGTGCTATGGTGAGGCAATCGTGGATTTTGAACAACGGCAACACAGCGTGTTCTTCGAGGAAGTCCCTGGGGAGTGTTTCGACGACGGCGGGGTCGCATATTTTCGGTGTAATCTGGGCATAGGGGACACCATAGGCCTGTGCAAGGGCCGAGGCTACCTGGTTTTCACTGCAATAGCCTAATTCGACGAGCAACTCGCCGAGCAGTTTGCGGTGCCCATCGGCCTGCTGACGGGCAAGGGCTGTCTCGACCTGGTCTTTTGTGACCAGGCCCCTGTCCAGCAGTACCTGCCCAAGCTGTAACTTGTTTTCCGCTGCTACTTCTGCCATCGGGTTTCTGTGCCCCAATTGTATAACGGCTGCTCCATTATTCAGACAAAGCTCTTGACCGCCTGTGAGACCTCATTGTAAGTGTCAAAGCGTGAGTCAAGGCGGGTAATCTCAAATATTTTTGTGCAGTTTTCATCGAGGCCCGCGATTTTGAGCTGCCGATTGTTTTTGCTACAACTGTCCGTGAGCCAGAGCAACTGCTCGAGGCTGGGGCTGTCGATGAATCCCACGTTTGTCATGTCAATCACAATTCCGGTTGTGCCTGCTGCGACGATACTGCTGGTTGTGTCCTGAAACGGTTTTATGAATTCAGCAACGAACTCACCATGCAGCTCGACAACCGTAACATTGTCGTAGTTTTGCGTTTCTATTTTCATTTTATAAGCGCCCCCACCGCCACGGTCCCGTATTCCGCGAAATTGCTGTAATCCCAACTTTCAATGAAGCCGTCCTGAATGATGTTCCAGAGCTTTCGTATATCACTTTTTATGAATACTTCACCGACTTCTTTGTCGAATTGTGTACCGAGAGCTTTTTCTATTTCGGCCAGTGCTCTTTTTATGCTCATGGCCTCCCTGTAAATCCTTTTTGAGGTCATCGCATCAAAGGCATCGGCCAGACTGATAATTTTTCCTATCAGTGGTATCTCGTCTCCGGTAAGTCCTTCGGGGTAACCGGTGCCGTCAACATGCTCGTGATGATAGAGGATACCGGGGACAATGTCTTTCATCTGTTTTATATCGGCGAGGATGTCGGCACCAACCCGAGGGTGTGATTTTATATGATTGAGGTCGCCGGAGCTAAGTTTGCCTTCTTTTTTCAGCACGGTTTCGTTAACACCGATTTTACCGATGTCGTGGAGCAGGCCGGCGATGTAGATTTTGTGTATCTCATTTTCTTCAATCGGGCGTTGCTGCGCGAGCTTTTCGGCGATCCATCTTGAAATGAATGCGACCCTCTCGGAATGTCCGCGTGTGTACTGGTCTTTGGCGTCAATGCTGTTTGTCATGGACTTCAAGGAGCCGATGAAGAGCTCCTTGAGGTCACCGAAGAGTCGGTTATTTTCAATAAAACCGGCACATTGATTTGCCACGGAGTTGAATAGTTTGACATCGGTGCTGTCGAAATCGGATTTGCTGATAATATTGGTCGCAACCATCAGGCCGACGATTCTGTCGCCTGCGTACAGAGGCACAGCGATGATGTTTTGTATTCCGTCAGGCCAATCGTATTTGAACGGCGAATCCACAATGCCATCCAAAAGCGCCTCTTTTCCGCTCTTTAGCTCTTCGACGAGCCTGCTTTCAAGGATATCAGCAGTGCACTGGTCAATCTCAACCACTCCGGAGCCTGCAGTGAGGACAAGACGTCTTTCGCCATCGACATCCCGCTCGAGGAAGACGGCGATGCCTTCGACGTTGACCAATAACGTAATCTGGTCGCACGCCATCTGCAGATAGGTGGCGTTGGACTGTGTAACTTTTGTGCTTGTGCTCATATTGTACAGGAGCACAAGCTCTTCGTACGTTCGCGCGAGTTCGATGCTGACCTTTTCAAGCTGTTGGGCGGCTTTGGCGGCAGCCTTGAAGTGTTCGGCAAAAGACAGGAGTATTTGGTCAAAGTAGTCGCGGTCGTCTCTGTTGCGCTTTATGAACTTTTCCAGCAGTGTGTAGTCGATGCGTTGCTGACTGCAGAACCGTCTGAGGTCTTCATTGTCGGCAAGATTCATATCGCCGGCGTCAATCACGATTGTGCCGACGGTTTCATCACGCGCCTTCAGACATACGGCCAGGACCTCGTTGTATGTTCCGAACCGGCTGACGGCGTCCGATTGCCGCTGACAAGTAAGGCCGGCATATTGAGCCAGTTGGTTTGTGTCGCTGTCGAACCTGCCGGCGGGCGAGTCCAGGATGCACCGGCCGGAGGTGTCGAACGCCGCGAAGTTTGCACCGAATTTGTTTGTTTTCGCGGCAAATTGGGCTAACATATCAAGGTCAGTTGCAGAAATTGTCTCGGTAATCGTATCAGTCATAAGGTTCCCTGAAACCTGGCTTTATCTGTTATCTCTTCAATTACCCCTCCCTCACGGTCGGGGCTCTGTTTTTGAGGCGCATATATTTTCTCTAATCCGTATCACGTAGCCACAGATTCCTTAAGGACTTCTTCAATACTTTGCAGGAGTTCCCGTGGACTAAAAGGCTTACTCACACACGCCGAAATCTTAAGGTCTTCGTTTTGCCGGTCCTGGATGGCAAAGCCCCTGGCGGTGAGCATAACGACCGGTATGTCGGCGGTGTCGGGGTTGCTTCTGAGATTTTGCACAAGCTCAAGTCCCGTCATAACAGGCATCTGGAAATCCGCAACAATGATGTCGGGCTTTTCATTAGTGGCAAGTTGGAGTGCCTGTGCACCGTTTTCGCATGTGATTACATCAAAGCCGTTGTTGCGAAGTTTAATGGCGACGACCTGGACGATATGAATTTCGTCATCTACTACCAATACTTTAGGTGCTTTTTCATCTGACATTATTAGTTCTCCAAAACTTTCTCGAGAGTCCGCCCGGTTGCCAGCGGCATATCAAAACCAAAGGTACTACCCTCGCCAGGGGTGCTGGTAACGAACACCCTCCCGGCGTGAACCTTTTCGACAATCTGCTTTACGAGGTTAAGCCCAAGGCCCGTACCTTTTGCACAATCTTTATTTGCCTCGACCCGATAGAATTTATCGAAGACGTGTTCGAGGTCCTCGGGTGGGATACCGACCCCCGTGTCGGAGACGGTTACTCGAACGATTTGGTCGGCCTCGTTGACTTCTATTCCAATTTCGACGGCACCGCCGGCGGGGGTGTACTTCACGGCGTTACTGAGCAGATTAGCTATGACCTGGGCAATCATATCCTTGTCGGCATAAACCTGGTCGCAGATTATCGGTGCCTGGACGTTGACGGTGATGTTCTTTTCCCGAGCGTAACTGTCTATCATCATGGCCGCATCCCGGATGAGTATTGCGATACTGAGCGGTTCTTTGTTAATCTTTGTAAGACCCGACTCAATCCGCGAGATGTTCAGGATGTCCTCAATCAGGCGGTTCAATCTCTGCGCCTGGGTCTGGATCACCGAGCAAAACTGGTCGAGCATTTCCTTGTCCCGGGCTTCGCCGTCAACCAACATCTCGGCATAAGCATTGATGGAAGCGAGAGGTGTTTTCAACTCGTGAGAGACGTGACTTACAAAATCGCTTTTCGTCTGTGATATCTCTTTTTCCCGGGTCACATCATGCAGTACCGCCACGACTCCTGAAGTTACATCCTGTTCATCTTTAACGCAGGATATTATGCAATCAAAGACCTTTATGTGCCCGTTGGTCTCGAAAGTAAGTTCGTGTTTTACGTGCCGAAGCTTGCTGCGTCTGCTGTGAACGATGAGTTTAACGAAGTCGGTGTGATCGATGAGTTCGTCGATTTGCCGGGTGCCGGCAGGAACATTGTCGAATCCGAAGAGTTTTTGGGCGGCGTTATTTGCCAGTATGAGTCTGTCGAAGGGGTCGGTAACAATAACGCCGTCGCGGATGCTGTATATGATTTCTTCGATATTCTGCTTTTGCTTTTTCAGGAGCTGATGCTGAAGCATGAGGTTACTGCGGGCGGTCTCAAGCTCATCGAGTCTTTCGGTATAACCGGTTGCAAACCGGACAATGGCCTCAGCGAGGGGGCTTATAAGCGAGGACGTCTTCGTTTTGATGTGGCCGAGTCTTTCGTTTTCGAGCATACCAACAAGCTGATTCAACGAAGTGGTAATTTGGATGTAATAAAATGCAAGGCACGCCAAGGCTGTCATACCGACAACGGCCCCGGTTACAGCGAAGCCGGGCCCGGCCTTGGTGCAGGCTGAGATGACCGCCGATATCACACCGGCGGCGATAAGCGAAAAAAGGGCTATAAATATATACTTGTAAGGACGCAATCCAATAAACCTCAGGTGTTATTTTTAGACACGGATTAACACCGTTTTCTTAATAAATTTCTTAGACACGGATTTACACCGATTAACACTGTTTAAAAGAGCCTGGATTCGGCGCTCCCTGCCTTCGCAGGGACAAGCTTCGCGGGAATGACAAATTGGATTATCTCTTTGCATCTTATGTTCGTCTGTGCTTTTCCATCAGCAGGGACAACAACTCACTGCCGGGGCTCAGGCGGGCGGCCTTTTTATAAGCCTTTTTGGCGCGTGCGGCCTGGCCTAATTGCTGGTAACATCTTCCGGTCATGGTCCAGGCAAAAGCGCCAATTCTCTTGTTGGAAGTTATTCTCTTAAACGTCTTTATGGCAGCGGTATAGTCGGCGCCGAGATATTGAGCGCAAGCCTTGAGGGCGACAGCGTCGGGCCAGGCGGGCCTTAACGACAATGCCCTGGCTGCACAGGCGTATGCACGGTTCGCGGCGTCCACTCCGAGGGCGGCCTGGCCCATTTGCAACCACAACTCGGGATCGTCCCTGTTTGTAATGCTGAGCTGGTCGTAGTATGTGACGGCCTTTCCATAATCACCGGCGTTCATGCAGCACATGGCAAGCAACTGGAGATAGTCGGTTTTTCGAGCGTTGTCGGCCTCGGCAACCAGTTTTTCGAACATTTTGGCAGCGCGGGCCCATTGCTTGTCTATTATGCAGCAGTATGCCAGCGCCTCAGTGATGTCGGGGTCGCCGGGCTTAAGCAACAGTGCGTGGTTGTATAACATTATCGCCTGTTCGGTCTTGCCGAGACGATTCAGTACATCGGCTGAGGCGACTTTTAACTCGACGCTGCCGGGCAGGAGTTTGGACTTGGCCTCAAGCATAGTGATGGCTTGGGCGTATTGCCCCCTGGCGGCGAATGTTTCGGTAACGGCAATAATGTAGGTGACGTTGTCCGGTTTGAGCGACATTGCCTTGTCGTAGTACTCCAGTGCCTTATTCGATTGTCTGTTCTGTTGAGCTATTGCGGCCAAAAGATACCACGCGCTGTCAAGACTGGCGTCAAGTTTGACGGCGGATTCGAACGAGTCTGACGCCTGCGTCATTCTTGCGCGGGCCAGATGGACTTTGCCCATAAGCAGATGGGCCTCGGCAACTTCCGGATTTACCCGGAGACACTCGCGAAGGGTTTTTTCGGCCTCATCGAGTCTGCCGTTTTCGAGCTGTCCGCGAGCAACGGGAATCATTGCCCTGGCTGTGGCCTTTTTCCATCGAAGCGTTGCAGCCTCTTTTCTCTGGGCGTGTGTTTCACACCCTGCCGAAAGCGTGAGGATGGAAACCAATAATACCGCTGTTATCAATTTCGTTTTTAACATGATTTCATCTCTTTCGTTTTTGCATCCTAATAGTCTGTCAAATCTGAATCTGTTGACCAGAACCCCACGTAAAACGTGGGGCTAAATATTTGCTCCGGCCGGTGCTATTGGGCACCGGCCGGGGCATTTAAGCTATTGTTTTAGCGCCTAAACCAGTTCTGCGTTTCCTCACGTTCGATGGCGCCGAGCATGATGCGCTCTATAGCGTCGGTGCTATCAGGCGAAGTTTCGCGGATGATGCGTTCCCGCAATCTCAAGGCCTCGAAGTACGTGGGTCGCAGGTGCAGGGTCCAGCAAAGCTCCGCTAACGCGGCCTCGGTGTCTCCATCCGAGTATAGAGCGACAGCTTTGGAATAGCTGTCTTCGGCAAGTCGCGTTACGCCAAGCCAATGCAAGCCGTTTCGAGCGCCAAGTCTCTTTCGTTCGACGTCGGCAGCTCTTTTATCCCCCTCAAGCTCGTCAAGATCATCAATAATATGAGGTGTGAGCAGGATAATCACTTCCTGACGTTTCGTCTGGTCAGAAGTTTTCTTGAACAGCTCGCCTATGAACGGGATGTCTCCCAACAAGGGGACCTGTGATTTCGAGGAAGTTATCTCATCTCTGAACAAGCCGCCTATTACAACCGTCTGGCCGTCTTTGACCATGATGTTTGCGCTCAATTCAGCAGTTGTCTCGGTAGGAACGCCATCAGCATCTTTGGTGGCGGAACTGTCCTTTGGATATATATCCATGCGAATGTAGCCGTCATTGGCTATGTAAGGCCTAAAGGACAGTTTCGTGCCTGATTTGAGAAACTTAACCTCACCGCTCGAAGCAACACCACTACTTGAAATGGTAGTGCTGCTGCGATAGCCCAGGTTCTGGCCGACAAAGACAGTACCTACCTGCTTATTCAGGGCGAGGATTTTGGGATTGGCAAGAACTGTAACGTCGGTGATTCTTTCGAGGGCGGTAATGAATACAGATATATCGCCCGACCTGATTCCGAGTCTAAGGCCATCGCCTCCGACGCTGGCAAAGCCAGCAACTTCCATTGGCGAACCCGCAGAGCCCCATCCGGCAATCTGACGAATAGGAGTACCTGCTGCAGTGCCAAGTGAAGTTTCGTCCCCTGCGTTATTATGTAGCCCCGCCACTTCCGCAGAACCGGTAATAGAGACACCGCCGGCGAGGTTGAGGTCAACGCCGAATTCCATACCTTCGGTCAAAGTTACGCTGAGGATGGTAGCCTCGATAAGAACCTGCAGAGGTTTAACGTCGAGCTGGGCTAATAAGGACTCGACATCTGCGATATTCTCGGGATAATCTTTCATGATGATTGAATCATGGAGGGACATTGAATTGCCACCCTCCTGTACAGCAAGATCATCACCGGAAGAGACCCCAACTTCCGGAGCCTTGGTAGCTTCAATACTGCCATACTCACTGATCACAGGTGTAAGGAGTGTTTTGGCTTCCTCGGCGGATATGTAGTACAGGGTAAATATCCTGGACTCCATTCGCCTTCTGTCGCCCTTTACTTTGTCGAATTCCTCGGCGGTGTAAACCTTGATGAAATTGCCCTGAACTTCGTACTTGCTGGTGCCGAGGATTGCGCTCAGGGCCTCTTCAAAGGTTACGTCGTAGAGATTAACAATGGTAATCGGGCCGTCAACGCCTGGAGTCGGCACTATGTTCTTGTGGTACTTAAGTGCCAGGAAGCGCAGGGCGTCTTTAACGGTCATATCTTTATTGAAGGTGATAGACTGTATCGCCTGGCTCGCCAGAAGTTCCTGGGCGGTCCCATAGGCAGTTGCACCTTCAACCGATGCACCGGCGAGCGGGTCGGCCTGGGCGAGCAGAACAACAGATTCTGCCGCCGGGCTGTCCTGGGCCACCACCAGGGCGGCCATGGTGGCAATTGCAAACAGCCACACTACTACAATGTTAGTAACTTTTGACTTCCCATACCTTTTTTTGTTTCTGTACAACATGATACTACCCCCTTTCAATTTTCCGATTCGTTTAACTGAGACATTTTCACATCCACAGTAAAATCGTTCCACTTTAGAACAACCTTCATTTCGTGAATTTCGGTTACGGTGAACTCGTATATCCGGTCGTTGTAACGGACGGGAAGTTTATGCCCGACCGATACGAGCTTGCCTTCGATAAAGGCTTCGGGATTAGGGCCGGTGATGACGGCCTCGAGAGTGACGGTTTCTGCGATCTTATCGATATAGCCGGCGTCGTTGCGGTCAATTTCTTGGGGAGAGGTTCCGGTCCCGGCGCGGCTATCCGAAGGAAATGCTTTCCATCTATCGGCGGTGAAGATGTCATGGGTGAGGATGTCATTTCGGCCCGGCACGACAGGCAGCGGATGAAGTGATATTTTTACTTGCTGTTCTTTTTGCTGCCCAACGGCCTGAGCCTCTGCGGCGGCACGAGTAACAGCGGCCCCGGCCTCATTTCTCTCGGCCCTGTGATTCAGCAGTACCTTAATCCACATGAAGGCCATGATGCTGATCAGCAAAGCTGCCATTATCACCTTGGGCCTTTTGAAGGTCGAGCGGCTTATCAGGCCGGAAACATTATTAACATTTGCCGTGTTTAGTTTCATTTGGCCTTCGCAATTCAAGTTTGCCCGGAGGCGGACGAGCGGTAATAAACATTCGCCTCGGCGTCCATCCTGAGCCATCCTGTAAAATCGCGGTCGTTTTCCAATCGGAAGTGCTCTATTCGGATGACCCTTTCAAGCTTCTCGATAGATTTTAAGAATTCAAATATCTGCTCGCCTCTGCCGCTGCACCGAATGCTTATGGGTATGCAGTTAAGCTGTGGGCCCTGAATTTCGCTGCCGGGCTGAACAAGCTGGTCTTTCAGGTTGTGCTTGTTCATAACATCCGCTATCTGGCGCCAGAGGAGCGCGAATTCGCGGCTTCGGGGGAGCTTTTCATCATAGTTGCCAAGGTTTCTCTGTAGAGCCTCGGCCTTTTCGCGAAGAATCGGCAGTTGCCGCTTTCTGGTGTCAGCTTTTGCGGCGGCGGAGGATTGAGCGGCATCGGCCTGCTCCACGACTTTTGTCTGTTTGGCAAACGGATAATACAAGAACGTCGCCAAGCCGGTGATTATCGAACCGGCCAGAACAATTATTATTATTTGTTGTCTTTGCAAAAACTTCATTGAACCAACCTATTTGTGCTGCACATAATTAGCGAGGTAACAACTTATTTCAAATTCCGTCACTATGAAGTCCTTAACCTTCGCAGCGCGTGAAAATCCCGGCACGACCTGGCAAAAATACGAAGAATCCTCCAGTTGTGATATCAAAGCCGCAACATCCTCGACCCCCGCAGCAATACCGGCGACTGCAACTTTGAAGCGATTGTCCTGGGCCGGCATCGCACCGGCGGCATCGGCTCTGCGACGAAGCAATCTAACGTGGGATGTGTTCGCGGAGAACACACCGGCCTCGAAACGCTCAAGACCAATATCGACCTTGCTGAGTATGATGTTGTCGGGAACCAGAAAGCTCAGCTCGGCAATCACATTGGCAATGCTCGTTTTGTGGTTGAGTTTATCGAGGATTTGGGCCTTGTCGCGCAACCGGTTCAAGATGGTCGTGAGCTGATTGCATTCAGCGGCCAGGTCTGCGTTTGCGGCCAGTGATGCCTGTATGCGTTTTATCTGGGCCTTTGCTTTGGAGACGGAGTAACAGGTGGCAAAGCTCCAGAGCACAATGGCTGCAAAGATGACGATTATCACCACGTACTGGGTGTGATAACCGACCCGTTGCTTTTGTCTATCCCTATACCATTGTGGGATAAAGTCAATTTCTTTCATGGTTTCGGCACTCATCATCAGGCGGTTCCCAGCCTTTAACACCCAAGCCCACCGCAACAGCCCACTCACAGAAGCAGCGGTCCCTGTCGGAAGCAAGGTTTGTACCGGTCAGGTCAAAGCCCCTGAACGGCTGAGCTACTTTGACCTCGATGTCGAGCCGCTTTTTGAGTTCGTCAAGCAGTACAAGCTCGTATGCTTCGGCGCCTGCAAAGACGGCCTCGGTGGGGCGGTTTCCTCTGAAAGTTACGGCGTAGTATTTGAAGCAAAGAGATATTTCCTTTGCCAGTTCTTCAATAACATGGCTCATAGCGTCAACAACCGCCTGTCTTGTCGGCAGGTCGATTGTCTCTGGGTCGGCGTTTCGCAGCTTCGAACGCAGCACTACCGCCTCGTCATAACCAACGCCCAGTTTCGATGCGACCTGCTCATTCAGTTTTCGGCCGGCAATGGGAATCTGTTTCACGAACGCCATTTGCTGACCGCGACTTATAATTACCGTTGTGAAGAGACCGGCGACGTCGATAAAAACACTAACAAGCTGCCGGTCTTCCTGTCGCCTGAGAGAGCCTCGGAAGCATCTAAACAGAGCACAGGGCACGGCATCGATTGCGACGGGGGCCAGCCCCGCTTCTTCGAGCAATGCTATATGCTGCGATATGCTTTCTTTGTCCGCTCCGAGAAATATGACTTCATTCTTGATTTCATCCCCCTGATAGACACTGCCGGCGACGATATATCTTATCTCATCGGTATCGGCGTCGAGTCCGAACTGTGCGGCAATCTCCTTTCGCATCAACTGCTCTATCTGCTCGGCTTCGGCCGTATCCATTCGTAAACACTTTATCTCGAGACAGTCGTTCGACAGGCTCGAGACGACGTTCTTACCGCGGAAGTTTCCTCTTGCAAGCATTTCCTTGACGGCGGAGACAACAAACTCCCGGCTGATTTGCTCATCGGCGCCAACATCCGTATTCAAGCGCGTCTCGTCAGCGGCTATAACGCGGGCGTGGTCGCCCGAGCGAGCCAATTGAATCATGCGGATAGAATCGTGCCCTATGTCCAATCCTATCGGTCTGACTTTGTTGTGAGTGAAATTAAACATAATCCACCAATTCTCTTTTACTGTATGGTTACATAGCCGGTCATAGGTTCCACTGTTATGGTCATGCTGAAAGAGCCGGCCTGAAGGGTGATTTGGCCGCTGTTAAGCGGATTCACGATGTCTGTGCCGCTATACGGGCTGCCGAGATAGTCAAACGTAACGGAGGGCTGCGAGTCAGGGTCAAAGTCGGCACTTACGATATCAACCCGGCTGAGCCGGCTGTCGCTTTGGAAATTGACCACAAAGGGCGAGCCTGGTTTGAGGGGGTGGTCAATCGGATCTTCGCTTGCGTTGCGGACTTTATAGGAGTCATTTGCAGGGTCAAAGACGACCGAATAGTACTGCTGCCGGCTGATGGCCATGCTCTTTGCATAATCCAGGTCGGCGGCAATCATGTTGGCTGCCGAGCGGATCTGCACATCCGCGGCGGAACTTATCATCGGTATCGCGAGCACAGCGGCGATTGCAAGGATGACCATCACCACTATCAACTCAATGAATGTGAACGCATTTTTTTGCATAGCAAGCCTTCTCTTTGCTAACGTTATCAAACTGACCGTTTTTGTTTTAGACACGGATTAACACCGATTAACACTGTTTTTAAGAGCCTGGATTCCCGCTTTCGCGGGAATGACAAATTCAACGTTATCTTTTTCTCCATCCATTTGACGTTCGTTCATCAATCCGCCCAACCGTACGGGCAGTGATTCGGCAATTACTCCTTATCTGTTTTCGTCACGGGGTATTGTCGGCTTAAGGCTTTGGGCGGGTTCAGTACCAGAGTTTTCCGAGTTCGCAGCAAAATCCGGATTTTGGGACATTTGCAGCCTCGCAACCCGGAAGAAGCATCGATTTGGACCCTCCCATTCGTACGATTATGACACCCAGGCTCCGGTCCCGGCAAAATAGTACTCTGTGCAATCGATATAGTCATCACCACTCCACCAGAAGGTCAGATTATGACGAAAATGCCACCAATTCAGCCGCGGCTCTGAAGTTTTCAGCAAGAAGCGGAGAAGCCGGAAGCTAAGCCGCGTTATGGGGCGTTATTCCCTCTTGATCCATTTGAAGAAAGCTCCCCCTATCGGAGTCCACCTGACGGCGTTGGCAGTAGTCCCGTCCGGCGAAATCTTTGTCGAAGCAATCATAGGAGCGGCGGTAATAGTGATATTGCCCGTATAGCCTGGCGCAACGGTCATACCACCCTGTCCGACCAAGGCTCCGGTTATGGTTATATCTCCGGCAGCGGCGCTAACGGACATTGTATTTACCTGTGCCAAACCGGTAATTATGAGCTGGCCACTTTGCACGTTCAGTTGGCCATTGACTACCAGCACAGGAAAGTTCTTAACGGAAGTGATGGTCAGGCTGTTTCCGTTCAGTATTAAATCACCATTTACGACAAGCGTGCCGTCTATGACCACATTTCCCATTAGCGTCAGATTGCCGTTGCAGACTATTACTCCGGCGGGATTGTCGGTATAGTCCAACGGAAGACTGCTAATCAGCTCGTTAGCGTCAACTATCCCAAGAGGATCACAGGCGACATAGTTGTCGAGGTTGATGTCATACTGAAAGTAATACTGAGGGGTGAAATCTTCATAGCTAAGACCGGGCCAGTCAACATCAAGAGGGGTTATGTCAATATCATACCACCTGCCCGCCACTGTGCCGGCAAGTCCCAGGGCGTGGACATCGCCGTTTATTGTTCCGTTATTGGTCAAAGTGCCGCTGCAATAGACGTCGCCGTTAACGGTTGTTCGGATTGAGACCGGGGTATCATCGCCGGCCCAGTAGGCGATGCAGGGGTCGAGGCGGAGACGGGCGTTCAGGTAGCTTTGGGCAGTTTCGTTCCCGTTGTCGAGGCGATAAGCGCGGCATTGTATGTCGTAGGTGCATCTTGTGGGGTCGGAATCATCACGGGCTACAACCAGGTCATAATAATCACCCGTCTCCAGCAGGCCATAGAAATCTAAATCTTTTAACGAAAAATCTTCAACTCCGGACCAAAAAACGTTTGGGTCTGCTCCGATATCCTGCGGATTTGTTATCATTGCCTTTGCATGGGTAAGGCCGGATTCGGCAAGGTAGTCCATCTGCATACGAAGGGCCATATTATTGCCAAAGGCCAGCTCCACATCGGAGCGTGCGATAAAGCTGAGTGAAATCACGGTCGCAAATATGATGACAAACAACACGACTAATATCGCTACGCCCGGTCTCGAGTTTTTATTGCATATCGGTTTCATCAGTCGTCATCTACTCCATCAGGCTCACCCGTAGCAGGGTTCAGCAGATGGTCCGCCGAACACCGCAAGGTGGTGCATATTTGATAAGTGCTTGTGACACCGGCTTCGGTTAAATCGAACAGTATGTTTACAAAGGTGCTGGTACCGTCAAGTGTAGGCTGCACGTCAAGTGTAAGCCGGACGTTGCTGCACTCGGGCAGGACAGATATATATCTGATTATATAATTTTCGTCCGTATAATATTCCTGCATTTGAGAAACGTCGAAGAGCTCGTCTCTGGCTGTTCCGTTTCTGATTTCTTCTGCCGTCACAGATATGTCGAGCTCATCCTCCTGCAAGATAAAATCGAGCAGTCGCAGGCTTTGACCTCCGGCGCCGGTTTCTATATAAACCAGTTCGGAGCCGTTGATGAAGCCGTTATTGTTCTTGTCACCGGTCCACAAGGCAATGCCGCCAGGGGCGGCAAATGCCATGACGCTGTGCTTTACCAGCTCGGATATTCGCACGGTTGCGTAGCGCAAGGCCATCTGGTGGGCGCTCAAGTCTTCGGTGCTGCTGCTGGCTGAGCCAAGGGCGTAGGCAAGCGATGCCACAGCAGTAAAGACTATGGCACAAACCATCAGGGCCACTAACAATTCGACAGCCGTAAAGCCGGCGCGATTTTGATTGTAAGGATAATACCTAACCATAATCATTTGCCTATAAGAGTGCTAAGACGCACATACATTAAGCCTTCGTCGTAAGATACGCTGACCGTTACTAAACTAAAGTCTGAATCGGCAAAATCCGCAAAAGGAACTTGCTCGAGAAAACCGTTTGAGACACGAAAAGGTACGACATTAGAAAAACGGGTAAAATCTGAATAGACAGGACCGGTAAGGAACCCGCCGGCGCCGTCTTCAAGAAGGCAACCGGGAAATAATTCCCAAGGGTAACCTTCGTACTCCAATAATTTGTTATAGTCGGTGTTTGCAATCTGTTCGAGTTGTTCGAGGCGGTCGTGGGCCAGTTTTGCGGCGAGAGTTCTCCGTGCGCCTTCTGCGCGGATGTTAGCACCGGCCACAAAAGGCATGGAAACGGCTGAGGCGGCGAAAGCCAACAAGACCATAGCTATCATGGCCTCTGCGAGAGTGAAGCCTTTTCGATTGTAACGGTTTGTTATCATTGCATTTTCTTGTTATACAAAGATATACATTCCTGCTCGCGCGCAAAAAACGATACAGTGAAACCCCGCCCGGCGGGCGGGGCTAAATATTTTTAGTAGGCCGTATGGAATTTATTGTCACAAGGTCGGAACTGGCCTGTTGCGGCGTTCAGCCACCAGCCGGTTCCTTCGTTGCCTGTGGGGAGCAAATTCGCATCGTTGGCACACGTGATATCGTCCGCGGCATGTCCGGCAACGAAAGGATTTTCAGGCATTTCCTTGATATAAGGCCCATAACCATCAACAGTGTTTCTTTTGGTCATCGCGGCTATGAAATCGGCCTGAGTGATATCGCCACCGATGGTCTTCTGGCCGGGCAGCAGGCCGGCGTGCTGGATCTTGTAAAGCTCTATCTGTGAACGCACTAACTGGAGTCTGCCGACCAGATTAGATACTCTGTTTTCTGCACTTGCCTGGCTCATTCTGGGCACCGCGACAGCAGCCACGATGCACAGAATGACTATCACTATGAATATTTCCATTACGGTAAATCCACGTCTCTCATTTTCCATCGTTTCTATCCCGCTTATCATGTTACATTGTCCATTCCGGATATCTCAGGTTTTCCAAGTTTTCGTAAAAAGAGCTGACCGGCCTCGGATAACCTCCAAAACCGGTCAGCTCTTCGGCATCTGCTTAACATGCTAAACTGCCATTCACAGGAGCGGATACGCTACCATAAAATATGGTCAGCATCCACATTATCATCGGCACGGAAGTCATTCTCTGCAGTATCGTATTGCCAGCCGTCGCTGTTATCGCCGAGGTTAAGAGTTGTCGTATCGACCGAGTTTAAAAGGTTAAAGGGATTCTCAGGTATCGACTGCAGATAAGGACCCAATGCGTTTGCCGCAGTTGATAGACAAGAAGCACCGGTGACGAGGGTGTAGTCAGTCATAGCATCCTCAAAATCGACAGCCCCGAAGGTGCCAGGCAGGTCATCATTGTGCTGGATCTTGTACAGCTCAATCTGCGAACGAATAGTCTGCAGGTTCGCCCGCAGGCTGTTTTCCCTCGCTTCGGTACTCGCCTGGGTGAACTGGGGTATCACGATGGCAGCAAGGATACCCAGGATGACCACGACAATCAGGATTTCAACCAACGTGAAACCAGCATTTGTCATTTTAGTCTTCATGATAAATCTCCCATTCTCTGAAACGTTAACTTTTCCAAAATAAGGTCCCGAACCGTTCAAAACCTTTCTGGATTCTTTGACAAAGAAAATATAAGAAATAAAAATCAGGATGCCAAATCAGCAGCCGAAAAAACAGGCCGGACACCGGAGAAACTTTGAACCTGCTCTTAAGGCCGATAAATGAATCTTGCCCCCAATTACTATTGCTGCCCCTCCAGCGGCTTTCTGAGGCCCCTTTCCATGATTTGTTATTATATCCGAACAGCAACTGAATGTCAAGGAGTTATTATGTTTGTATTAAGATTATGACTGTGTGACCACAGACAGTGACTTGTGGGCTTGCCATGCTAATTATTATAGGCCTGTATGTTAAGATTCCTGTAGACAGCTTAACATTTTTTCCGTTGCAATTGAACCCCCAGCACAAATCCTTGTGAGGCAAGGCAGCTTTTACCCCTGACATCTCCACATAATGCTTAGGCCAATGACCCAAGAATGTAGCCGGGGGCGTTTTTTAGCCGAATTCGGCGATTGTTTTGGTCGATATGGGCCAACTCAATTTGCATTGTATCGACGTCTTGAAGTGCGGATTGGACCCTGTCGGCCCACTCGATTAACACGACCGAGTCAGGCCGACATAAATCATCGAAACCCAACATTTCGAATTCGGCGACCGATTCCAGGCGATATGCGTCCACATGATAGACGTCGAGCCGCATTTTGGGCCCTGTGTATTCGTTGATCAATATGAAGGTGGGGCTGGTGACGCGTCTTGAGTCGGCTGCGCCCAATCCTGCGGCTATGCCCTTTACGAGATGCGTCTTGCCGCTGCCTAACGGACCGATAAGGGCGATGACCTCGCCGCCCTTCAGGGCCGCCCCAATCTTTTGGCCGATTTGCATTGTCTCGGCAAGCGAATGTGATGTTATCTGCAAGCTCGGATTTGCCTTTTTGCGGTTCATAGTGCTATGTTAAGCATTAACTGGTAATTGCACAATCTTTCCCGCACGGCCAAATCCCGATGAAATCGGGATGGCACCCAGTGAAGTTATCTGCAAGCTCCGATTTTGTTGGGCGCTGTTCATAAGTGGTCGTAGCCTTTCGGCTGTAAGTCCTTTATCTCGCCGTCCGGCATCGTTATCCGCATTTTGGCAATATCGGTAACCGTCCCTATTTTTGTGATTGCCGTCGATGTGGGGCACGTATCCATGAGCTTAGTGTAAGCCTGCGAGGAGAGAGTAAACAGCAATTCGAAGTCTTCGCCGTCGTTAAGTGCCGAATCAAGAGGGTCGGCGGTTTTGGTTGCGTCCTCGGAGATGGGAATCTTGTCCGCCTCTATGATGGCGCCGACTTTGCTCCGGGTGCAGATGCGGTTAAGGTCGCTGCTTAGGCCGTCGCTTATGTCTATCATCGCATTTATCCGGACGGTCTTGGCAATCGTGATAGCCTCGTTTACCCTCGGTACAAAATTCAGGTGCCTGCCGGCCAATGCACCGCCGAGTGAGCCTGTTACGCAGATACAGTCGCCCACCTTTGCGCCGGAGCGTTTGACCGGGTCAAAACCGGCGGGTTTGCTCAGCATAGCTACATTTATGGCAAAGGCGCCGTGGCTCTTCCATGCAGTTATGTCGCCGCCAACCAGATGGCAGTCAAACATATCGCCTGCGCGGGTGATGCCGTGGTGCAGTTCCTTTAAAAGCTCTGCGCCAAAATCCCTTGGAAGCGCTACGGATACGACGGCGCAGAGGGGGACCGTCGCCATCGCAGCACAATCGCTCAGGCTAACGGCCATCGCTTTGTAGCCGGCCTGTTCGATGGTAGTACGGGCAAGGTCAAAATGAACGCCGTCAAGAAGCATATCGGTAGTGATAAGGACAGAACTGTCATCGCTAAGCCTTACCTGGGCCATGTCATCGCCTATACCGATGGGAAAGTCACCCTGCAACCCCCCTACTCTGCTTTGTGCAGCGAACCAGGCGGTTATCTTGTCTTCATTAGACACGGATTAACACCGTTTTCTTAATCAATTTCTTAGACACGGATTTACCCCGCCCCTCGGAGGGTCGGGGTAAACACTGTTGGTTATCTCTTTGTTAAAAATTCACTTATGTCAATATATGACCTCAAATCGGTCAGTTTGTGAACCATAATTTAGTTCCTTGTACCCAAATCACCTCAAATTGTCAAATCATGTAAGGGCAATTTTTCGCACCACTATCGGTTGTTTATTCATTCGTCTTCTGGTTCAACCACGCGACAGATGTCTTTTCCGCAATACCGACATTTTCCTCGGAGAATTATATCTTTGCCATTCATTTCCGCGGTTTCGAGAAGGATTGGTACAGAGCCGAGACATCTGCCGCAGAAAACATTGTCGAGTATCTTCTTCTGCGCCCATTCGGGTATTTTCTTCCATCGTCGTCGGGCTTGTGGTGTGAATGGGGCATCTGGTTGGATCGATTGTATCATCTTTTTTCTTTCAGCGAACTCTGCAGATCAGGCACTGAAAACCGTGGTACAGAACTATCGGCTTCCTTGGTGGACGACCTGCCGGTCGAGCTAAAAAATGGTCTTTTCTTTAGTACAACGAGATTTGGGCTGATTTTATGCTGATATTATGCTCTTGTCAAGCCTGTGGTGAGCCTGTCGAATCCAAAAATTTATGGTATTATTGAGATGGATTAGTTATGATAAAACCAACGGTAATTTCTCGGTATTTGGCGTTTAATAAAGACTTTATAATCATTAATAACCAAAAGGAAAGGAAATGGACGGTAAGCGCAAGATTCTGATTGCCGATGATGACAGGAGTTGGATTTATCAGCTTGAAAACATTCTATACAGCAAATTCTTCTATGCCAACAATCTCGCCGATGCGCTACTCATCATAGAGGAAGAACAAAACCTAGATGCTGGGATATTTGACCGAATACTTCCAGCAAAAGGCGAGGGAATGGACAAGCTTTCATTCCCTGATCCGTATATGAACGCTGGATTCGTACTAGCCATTCAATTCCATCGTAAATTCCCGGAGGGGAGAACAGTAGTATGCTCGGGTGTTCCTCTTGCTGCTCATGATACATGTGGCCTGTTCCAGGAGATCGACGACGACGAACTGTGCCGATTCATACAGAAGAGCGGATCAGAGTGCTTACAAAAAGTGGCAAGCTTCCTGAGGGGTCCACCACCAACAAATCGCTATAAAAGGTCCTTGCTGGACTACCTTCTTCTCGATCCCAACGTGTTCGGATTTGGCATAAAGCTTAGATTAATCATTGATGACCTCGTGGCATCTGCAAGAAAGAAACGGAAAAATAAAAGCATTGAGATAGAAGAGTGAAGTCAAGTTAGTTAGTTCTTCGTTCCGGTGAATTGTGAGGAAGAATGCCAGCCTGTCCTATACACCTGACTGATTAAAAACAAACAATGGATGATATCTCTACGACCGTCTTTTGGAGGTTAAAATTAATCAGTCTGTTATGTCTTTTAAATCTTAATTAAATCCACTTCTTCATTATACCAAGAAAATCATTTTTACATCTATCACTTTCAGTTGTTGCGATGGGTCCCCATATTAAATCAAGAAAATCTTTCGTTACAAGAACATATCCTCCATATACAATGGCAATTGTGTAATCAAGAGCCGTTTGTGAAGGAACTGTACGATCCAACATCTGAGAGGCAATGACTGAACAGTGTGTGAAGTGAGACCACAGTGCATAACAACATCTGCTATCTTCTCCTCCATATTTTTCAACTAACTCACTTGCCTTTGACCACGTGGTTGCTTTTTTATTCCGCCAATTCCCTCCAAATTTATTTATTAATTCAGGTTCCAAATGAGCTAACTGATCTCTATGGCCTAACTTTTCGAGGAGCCATGCATAATATGCCTTTGCCTTGTCCACAAAATTAAGGTAATCGTTTGCAATTTTGGGATCGTCCATAATGCCCCTCAGCGTAACTTCATGTTCAAGGCATGATCTTGAAATAAGCCAAATGTCAGGAAGAAAGGAAGGGATGCATATTTTATGGATAGTTCGAATAGATAAAGTGTATCGACCCCAAACAAACCATGACGCTCTACTAACATTATCCTGTATTGCTTTGCTCTTGATCTTATCAATCCATTCGTCAATGAATTTGGTTAAGCAAAGGAAAGACTGGTTGAATTTAGCTGTTCTGTTGTGCAATTCGCTAGACATAATAAAGGTTACACTAGACAAAAGTGGTGCGAAATATCGCACCCTACTTATTGTTCTTTTAGCTGGTCTTTCCAGTATTCGATTTGTCGGGCGAGGTGGTCGGGGCCGGCGGCTCCGAGGGTTGTGTACTTTCTGGCTACGTTGGCGGCGCCGAGACTATTATAAACATCAGCTTCGATAGAATTGCAGGCTGCCTTGAATTCGTCAAGGGTAAGGTCGCTTAATTTGCTCTTACCCTGCTCTTCGCAAGTTGTGACAAGTTGGCCGACGATGCCGTGGGCTTGGCGGAACGGAACTCCCTTTTTGACGAGATATTCGGCAAGGGCAGTAGAATCGGTGAAACCAGCCTCGAGGCCTGCCGCGATATGCTTAGTGTTGAACTTGGTATTTGAAACGATTGCGGAAGCCATCTCGAGCGAGGCGCCGATGGTGTCGGCGGCGCCGAAAACGTGGATTTTGTCTTCCTGCAGGTCGCGGTTGTAGGTTGAGGGCTGGGCCTTTAGTATCGTCAGCATGGCCATAAGGGCGCCATATACGGAGCCGGTTTTGGCCCGGATAAGTTCGAGAACGTCGGGGTTGCGCTTTTGCGGCATCATACTTGAGCCGGTGCAGTACTTATCGTCGATGCGTATGAAGTTAAATTCGCTGGATGTGTAGATTATCCAGTCCTCGGCCAGGCGCGACAGGTGCACCGCGATGAGGGCACAATCGAATATGAACTCTGCGCAGAAGTCCCTGTCGCCGGCTGCGTCAATGCTGTTCCAGACTATTCCTTCGAAGCCCAACTGCTTGGCAGTGCTTTTTCGGTCCAGAGGCAGGGTTGAGCCTGCAACGGCACCACAGCCTAATGGAGAGATATTCAGAAGTTGGGAGCAGTTTTTGAGCCGCTGGTAATCACGCCCTAATTGCTCGACAAAACTCAAAAGATAGGAGCCTATAACAACCGGCTGGGCACGCTGAAGGTGCGTGTAGGCGGGCATCACGGCATCGGTGTATTTAGCGGCAAGTTTGACAAAGGCCCGTTGCAGAAGCGTGATTCTTGTCTGCAGGAGCTCAATCTCATCCCGCATCCACAGGCGCATATCGGTTGCAACCTGGTCGTTACGCGAGCGGCCGGTGTGCAGCTTTGCGCCTACGTCGCCGATTTTCTTGATGAGGGCGGCTTCGACGGCCATGTGTATGTCTTCATGGGTCTTGTCGAACTTGAATCGGCCGCTGCTGATTTCATCGGATATCTCAAACAGGGCCTTTTGGATCTCGCTAAATTCCGATTTTGTTATCAGGCCCACATCAGCCAGCATCCGCGCATGGGCAATTGAGGCTGCAATATCATACTTGTACAGCCGCTTGTCGTAGGACAGAGATTCAACAAAATCCAATGTCAATTCATCCGTTTCGCCGCTAAGGCGTTTTTCCCAGCTTCTTTCCGACTTACCCATTTCCATACTCCCTTAAGGGCTTTGCATTTTGGATACAGCATGGGCAAAGCCTTTGCCCATCCTACTTGACTTGACTATTATGGCCGGTGCGGGCCGAATTGTCAAATATGGGAGATAAAGAAAATAGTATCTACAAATGCCAAGTGCACCAGTGCGCAGCCGGCCATTGCGGGACCCTGTGCGGTGTTTGTAAGTTTGCAGTTTGGCTTCAGGCGCCGGCCTTTAGGGAGGGCTTCTGTATTCGGCCGCGGCAGCGGTCGCAGTCGCAGACCCCAACCATTCTCAAATGCGACGAACCCAGCATGACCTTTGTCTCGGCAAGTTTTGCACCCTTGGCCTCGACCTGTCGCAGAGCGATCTGGGCGGCGGCCTTGTCGCGCGAGCCTATCGCATCGGTCAATATGGTAACGTTTTTTCGCCGGGCTAAAAGGCCCAGAGCCGTGGCCTTGACAGCACCTTCGGCCGTCGCCCCAATCAAAATGAATTCGCTGGCCCGCAATTCGCTGAGCATTCTGTCGGCCCGCGGCTCCTCGAAGGGGTCTATACTGCGCTTCTCAAGTACGACCTGGTCGTATTGCCGAAATATATCGCGAGGCAGGTCCGTGCAACCATCAGCGGCAAAGCTGATACACCTGCCGCGGATGGTATAGCTTATCTTTCTGGCTCCGTCCAGAGTATCAAGGCAACCGGCGCGGTCTTTAGTGCCGTTGTCATAAACGCGGGCAGTGGAAATCATGCGAATATTCTTGAGGCGTGCCCAGGCCATCACCCTTCGGATATTGGCCAGGACCCGCCGATGGTTTCTGACGCAGGCAGCACCTGCGGCGAGGAAAAATTCCCTCTGGGTGTCAACATCGATTAGGATGCGCTTGCGTCGTAATGTGATGACAGGCCTAATCATTTATCAGCCTTTCTGTGACATTCCATTTTGTTTTGCCACCCTCATATTTATACGCTCCGATGCGCAGTGCTGTTCCGGTAAATCGTATCGGACGGTATCGGACTTGACTTTACCCGGCCAGAGAGCCAAAATGCCTCCTGAGAGGTATTGGCCGGCCGAAGAAACGTCTCTAATTGACTCTTAATTAACTTTTCGCATGGTAAAAAGGCCCCTGAAAGACTACGAACACGTCTCGTTAAGGCCAGAAGAACTGGCTGGCCGGGTCGATTTTGAGTTGATTTTTGAGCGTAATGGGCCTGTTCATATTGAAATCGGCTCAGGAAAAGGCACTTTTCTCCTGGCCCAGGCCAAGTGTGCACCCGAGGTCAATTTCTTAGGGATTGAACGGGTCAATAAATACTATCGCTACGCTGTCGATAGAATCGGACGGTGGGGCCTGGCTAACGTCCGGATAATCCGCACCGATGCAGCCGGTTTTTTGTCCGAGCATGTTCCTGATTCATCGGTGGATTGGTTTCATATCTATTTTCCCGACCCCTGGCCGAAGAAGCGACATCATAAAAGACGCTTCGTCTCGGCGCCCAATATGGCACAGATGCTGCGGTGTTTGAAAAGGGGCGGAGTTATCCAGATTGCGACCGACCACGCGGATTACTTCGAGCAGATTGAAGAAGCGGTCGAGGCCCAGGGTAAAGACCTGGAGACGATAGAGTTTACCCCTGCTGCCGGGGCCCAGAACGGCGAACTGACCGGCACAAACTATGAGAGAAAATATATCAAGGACAAAAGAGACATCTATACCATCGCCGTCAAAAAGTCATAGCAGGCTCGAAAATAGTTGTGTGGCCCCCGATGTGTCGGGACACGCGGGGCTAAATAGCCGGGATTTGTAGCTTTCGGGGCGATGACAAGGGGTGCTTACCATCCCTTTCGCCTTCGGCCCCGGGTCCATGCCCGGGACAGGCTCCAAGGCTGCCACCCGACGGGCGCAAAAGAAGAGCCGGCCACAAAGCCGGCTCAAAAATTGGTCAATCAATCCCGGCACGCCGGGGCTCTAAGCTTGCTTAGCACAGTGCAATGTAGCTGGCGATCGCCAGGATCAGGATGCGCTTCTTGGTGATCATAAACGGAACCCACACCTGTTCATAAAAGCTTCTCATCTCATTTCTCCGTAAACCGTTACCTTGCCGCTCTTCATTCCCCTCCGGCGAAGCCGTACCCTACCGGTTGTTATGATTATTATACCACAATTGCAAACCAAATACAAGAAAAACACGGCCTGCGACGCCTAAAGCCCTTAAAATAAAGGGTTTGCGCGAATTCTAATGCCGGGTTTTTTCCCGGCCGGCTCGAATCTACCAGCTAAATTGGGTTGACCGGGCGGGCGTCCTCTGCGATAATATACTTGGCTGAAGTGTCTTAAGAGAATCGTTGAGTATAATCGGGGTTTGGGCTGAGGCGACGCAGGTGCAGAAACAACTGGAAAAGACAATTATCGACGACGACATCTTGGTGCGGCAGTCGCAGCACGGCGATTCAGTGGCCACGGGCCGACTCATTACCAAGTACCAGGACCGAATCTACAACGCAATCCTGAAAATTTGTGCAAACAGCCACGATGCGGCGGAACTAACCCAGGAGACATTTGTCAAATGTATAGAGAAGATAAATACGTTTGAGGGAAAAAGTGCCTTCTATACGTGGTTATTCAGGATTGCTGTAAATCTGACTCTGAATTACTGCAAGAGACGCGCCAGAACGCAAGCCCAGTCGCTCCAGGCTGTTGTGGCGACCGAATCAGACGGCGCCGCAGTTGAGTTGGGAGCGTTTCTGGCCGACCAAAGCGCTGCTGACCCCGCTGTCTTAGCGGAAGACGCCGAAATCGGCGAAATCGTCCTTGCGGCCTTGGTGAACCTGGAGGACCATCACCGGGCGGTCATGGTCCTGAGGGACATTGAAGGGATGAATTATTCGGAGATTGCCGAGACCCTTCGGATTGAAGTCGGCACGGTGAAAAGCAGACTGAGCAGAGCCAGAGCGAATTTAAGAGAGATTTTGAAAGCGGTACTAAAATGAGTGAAATTCATAAAGATATCGACGAGCTGTTAAGTTGTTACATTGACGACGAACTTTCCGATCGTGGACGCACAGAAATCAAAAGGCTTATCCAGCATGACAAGAATATAGCCGCCAAATTAGGCAAGCTGCGAAAGCAAAAACAACTGCTCAACTGTCTGCCGGTAGCGCCGGCGCCGGAAGGTCTCCTCCAGGAGATAAATGTTTCTCTAAACAGAAAACCCGCTGCGGACAGATACTTCATCGATGCCGACCACTCCGCGGGGGCCAGGCATTTGTTGTTCCGGCGAGTCCTGACCGCTGCGGCAATGTTCATATTGGTCAGCGCCCTGGCATTAGTGGTGTTCAGTGTAATTATGCCGGGCACTGCTTCGCGCGAAGGCGTCTCTATTAGGCCGGCCGGCTCTTCACTGGACCAGGGCCCTGCCACCGAAGCCGTCGTCGCTTCGGCACCTGCCGCACAGGAGGCGATACCGGATACTTATCCTTTCCGCGCCGCGCTTGAGCTGACCACCTACGATTCAATCGCCGTAAATGGTTTCATTGCAAAGGCGATTTACAACAACGGCCTTGTCGATAATACCATCCCCAGGCGCCAGGCCACCCTGAGCACCTATCACATAACCTGCACAGCCGCCCAAATTGTCGCACTGCTCGGTGACCTCGAAGCGGTCTGGGACAAATGCCGCAGAGCCTCTTTGACGGTGTACGACGAAGCCGCCGTGGCGGACATCATGATCGATAATGTTACTTCCGCCCAGGCCATCACCGTTTTCGCACAGGATAAATCCGACGACCGGATAGAGATGGCAAAGAATTATGCCGATTTCAACGCCCTCATCCGGGACGGTGGTGACGCCAGCAGCTTTGCCTTGTTACCACCGAAGGAGCCAACCGCATTTGTTCCCTCCGTCCCTATTAAGCCCGAGCTTACACGCCCCGAACAGCCGCCGGTCCCCGCCGATAAGGTGCAAACGGGCCGGAGCGTCAACCTGATTATCACCGTAACCGGCTTGTAGGCGATTTGACGGTTTGACAATGTGCACAGTTTGACGGTATGCGAGGCATACCCTACTTCTTGTCGGGCGATTTTTTTTGCGTGGTGTCTTTTTTGGGCTTGGTCTTTGTGTCTTTTTTGTCTTTGGCCTCGGTGGCGGTCTTTTCTTCTTTCTTCTTGGCCTCTTTGTAGCTTTCACTTCTGTAATCGGTCTCATAGAAGCCGGAGCCTTTGAAGATTATCCCGGCACCCGCACCGATAAGCCGTTTCAACTGCTTCTTGCCGCACTCGGGACACTTGCGCAAAGGGCGGGCGGTTATCGACTGGAACTTCTCGAATTTATGGCCGCAACTATCGCACAAATAATCATACGTCGGCATAGTATCTATTCCCCGCTATCGCTTGCATCGCTGTCGGCTGTTTGGTCCCCCTCTTCTTGGGCCTGCGCCGCTTCAGAGACATCGGGTTCGGTCTCTTTGTCTTCAGCCGGCAGTCTATTAACTGTCACCTTGCTCGGCCGGACAACCTGGCCGTTGAGCTTATAGCCCGTCTGAAACTCCTCTAACACAACATTATCCGGCTTGTCGGCCTCGACCCTTAGTTGAATGGCTTCGTGAACAATTGGGTCAAACTCCTGGCCGACGGCATCAATCTGCTCAAGTCCGTGCCCCTTAAGGGCGTCTAACATATGCTCAAACACCATCCGAACGCCTTTGACAACCCCATCGACCGCTTCGGCATTGTCGGCGCTTGCAAGGGCGTGGGCGAAATTATCGAGCGACGGCAGCAGCGACCTTATTATCGCCTTCTTCTCGTATGCCACCGAGTCGGCTATCTGCTTAGGGGCGCGCTTTTGGTAGTTGGCGTAGTCGGCGGCCACCCTTTGCAGCTTATCAAACAGCTCATCCTTTTCCCTCGAAAGGGCCTCTATTTGCTGCTGCAGCTTCTTAACTTCCTTTTCGCCACTGTCTTTCTTCACCTTTTTTGCGTCCTTAGATTTCATGTGCCGTTACCAAAGTGCTTTTTGAGTTTTTCAAAGAAACCGCTGCTTTCCGGCATCGCACTGCGGTCTTCCGTCCGGGCAAAGGTCCTGAGCAGCTCTTCCTGTTCGCTCGAAAGGTGCCGCGGAATCTCAATCGTTATCCGTACAAGCTCGTCGCCCTTGCGCCGGGTCCTCAAATCGGGCAGCCCCTGGCCTTTAATCCTGAATGTGCTGCCGTGCTGAGTGCCCGGCGGAATCTTAAACTCCCTCGTACCATCCAGGCTGGGCACCTCAATCGTTGCTCCAAGCGCAGCCTGTGTAAAGCTCACCGGAACCGTGCTGACTAAGTCATTACCGTCGCGCATCAGGAACGGGTGCGCCCTGACCCGCACATAACAATACAAATCGCCTCTCGGCCCACCATGGCGCCCCGGCTCACCTTCACCGGCGACCCTGATGCCCTGGCCCTCATGAACCCCGGCGGGAATTTTAACGCTAAGTGTTCTTTTCGCCGAGACAAGGCCGGTGCCCCTGCACTTTCTGCAGGGATTTGTAATGATCTTACCCGCGCCCCGGCATTTCAGGCAAGTCGATACCATTTGGAAAAAGCCCCCAAGCCCCGCCCTTTGAACCTGCCCGCTGCCCCCGCAAGTCGGGCACCGGCTCGGTGGTTTACCTTTGGCGCTGCCCAAACCCGAACAAGAACCACACGTATCCTGCCTGGTAAATTCGATGGTCTTTTCCGTTCCGCCTGCGATGTCCTCAAGCGAAAGTTCCACCGTGGTTTCGAGGTCGTAGCCCCGAGCGGGCCCGGTACGCCGGCCCCTTCTGCCCACCCCGAAAAGGTCACCGATTCCGCCGAACCCCTCGAACACATCCTCAAACATGCTGCTGATGTCCTGCCATCTCATGTGCGAGTAGTCGCGCATCCCCACTCCGCGAAGACCCTCATGGCCGAACTGGTCATAACGCCTGCGCTTATCGGAATCACTTAGAACCTCGTATGCCTCGGCGCACTCCTTGAACTTCGCCTCCGCCTCGGCGTTGCCGGGATTCTTGTCGGGGTGGTATTTCATCGCCATGCGCCGGTACGAACGCTTGATATCATCACCCGAAGCGCTCTTGCCTACCCCCAGGACCTCGTAATAGTCTCGTTTCGCCATCGAATTGACGCCCTAAATATACAAAAACAATGTCGAGCCACGAATGGCCGAGGTTCCATCCCGCCACCATTCAAAACTCGACATTTCGCAAGCTAAACTTTATATAACAGCCCCGGCTGCCGCATTTTCTTTGTCATCGTCTTTGAGGTCTGTAACCAGCACATTGGTCGTCAGCATAAGGCCCGCCACCGAAGCGGCGTTCTGCAGGGCGGTTCTGGCGACCTTTGCCGGGTCGATAATGCCGGCCTTGAACATATCGGTAAATTCTCCGGTATTGGCGTCGTAGCCGACATTGCCGCTCTTTTCCATAAGCTGGGCAACAACAACGTCGCCCTCGCCGCCGCTGTTATCGACAATCTGCCAGGTCGGTGACGTAAGGGCGCCGGCGACAATGTCATACCCGAGTTTCTCATCGCCCTTGCCTTTAACTCTTGCCTCTTTGACCTTGGGTATCGCCCGCAGGAACACGACTCCGCCGCCGGCCACTACTCCTTCTTCCGTGGCCGCCTTTGTCGCGTTAAGGGCATCGTCTAACAGGTCCTTGCGCTCCTTCATCTCCGTCTCGGTCGCAGCGCCAGCCTTGACGACCGCTACTCCACCCGTCAGCTTGGCGAGTCTTTCGGACAGCTTTTCCTGGTCGTAACTGCTCGTTGTCTTTTCAATCTGGTTGCGAATCTGGTCACACCTCGACGTAATGTCCTTCTTCGTACCCGCCCCTTCGATAATCGTCGTATCATCTTTTCCGATAACAAGCTTCTTGGCCCTGCCAAGCTGCGAAAGCTCAATGCCCTCTAATTTGATACCAAGGTCCTCGGTGATTACCTGCCCGCCCGTCAGGGTGGCAATATCTTGAAGCATCGCTTTCCTGCGGTCGCCAAAACCCGGCGCTTTCACCGCGCACGTTTTCAAGACACCCTGCAGCCGGTTAATAACCAGGGCCGCTAAGGCTTCGCCTTCCACGTCCTCGGCAACAATCAAAAGCGGCGCTGCTACCTGGGCAATCTTCTCAAGCAGTGGAATGAGTTCGCGAATATTCGAAATCTTCTTTTCATGCAGCAATATGTACACATCTTCGAGCACCGCCTCGAGTGTATTGGGGTTTGTCATGAAATACGGCGATATATAACCCTTGTCAAACTGCATCCCTTCCACCACGGTAAGCTCCGTCTCCAGCCCCTTGCCTTCTTCAATTTCAACAACACCTTCGGCGCCGACCTTATCCATGGCATCTGCGATTATCTCGCCGACTGTGGGGTCGTTATTCGCGCTGATAGCGGCCACTTTGGCCCTGTCATCGTGTCCTTTAACCGGTTTGTGGACCGATTCGATAAAATCGGTAACAACTTTCACGGCCTTATTTATTCCCCGCTGCACCGCCACAGGATTTGCACCTGCGGTAATGTGCTTGAGGCCCTCGCCGTAAATCGCCTCAGCTAACACCGTGGCGGTAGTCGTCCCGTCGCCCACAACATCGCTCGTCTTGCTGGCCACTTCGTTGACCATCTTGGCGCCCATATTCTTAAAGGCCTCCGGCAGCTCTATCTCCTTGCTCACCGACACACCGTCTTTGGTAACCTTTGGCGAGCCGAAGCTTTTGTGCAGCAGCACGTTCCTGCCCGTCGGCCCCATCGTAACCTTCACCGCCGCAGCCAACTGGCCCAGGCCGTCTTTCAACTCGGCCCTGGCCGCTTCATCAAACATCATCTGCTTTGCCATTTCTTGTTAACCTCCAGTCCCGCAAACGCAGGACAAAATTAGCTCGTTATTTCTCGAGCACACCTAATATCTCGCTTTCCCGAAGAATCTTGTATTCCGTCTCGTCAACCTCGACATCGCTGCCGGAATACTTGCCATATAAAACCACATCGTTCTTCTTGACGGCCATCTTGCCTCGCTCGCCGCTGTCCAATAGCTTGCCCGGCCCAACGGCAACAACCTTGCCCGTCATCGGTTTTTCCTTCGCCGCCTCCGGCAAAACTATTCCACCAGCCGTCTTTTCTTCCGCTTCCTGTGGCTTTACGACAATTCGGTCATCCAAAGGTTTAAGTTTCATATATCTGCTCCTGTATTTTAATTTTCTATTTTCTACTTTCTGCTCTGTAGAAAAGGTCGGAAAATTGTCATTCTGAACGGAGCAAAGCGAAGTGAAGAATCTCCGGCGCACGAAGATTTGAGATTCTTCGCTGCGCTCAGAATGACAGGGTAACGCTCAGAACGACATCTATAAGGTTTTCCACAGATCACGATTTTCTATTTTTCCTATAAAAACTTCATCCATCGGCAACGGCGAGATTACATCATGCCCATATCACCCATGCCACCCATGCCACCCATGCCACCCATGCCACCGCCCATACCGCCCATGCCACCGGGTGGCATACCACCGGGGCCGGCGGCTTCACCCTTTTCCTTGGGCTTTTCGGTAACGACACAGTCGGTCGTCAGCAGCAATCCCGCCACGCTCGCACCGTTCTGCAGGGCAATTCTCGCAACTTTAACCGGGTCGATTATACCCGCGGCAACAAGGTCCTCGAACCTGTCTTTATCGGCATTATAGCCGAAACCGGCTTTACCGGCTGCAACCTTACTCACCACGATGCTGCCGATGGCACCGGCATTGGCCGCGATATAGTAGCACGGCATCTTCAGGGCATTTGCCACTATCTTGGCGCCCGTCTTCTCATCGCCTTTGAGCTTAAGCGACTCGACCGCATCGATACACCGCACAAACGCAACTCCACCGCCCGGCACAATACCTTCCTCGATGGCCGCCCGCGTCGCGTGAAGGGCGTCCTCAATCCGGGCCTTCTTTTCCTTCATCTCCGCTTCGCTCACCGCACCGACATTTATCTGGGCGACTCCGCCGGTAAGCTTTGCTAATCGCTCCTGCAGTTTCTCGCGGTCATAATCACTTGTGGTCGTCTCTATCTCGTTGCGGATTTGATTGATACGCCCCTTAATTGCCTTATCAGTACCGGCCCCTTCCAAGATGATGGTATTATCATTATCAATCGTTACCTTCTTCGCCTGGCCGAGCTGAGTTGTCTTGATGTTCTCAAGCTCAATCCCCAAATCCTTAAAGATTGGCTCGGCCCCGGTAATAGTTGCAACATCGGCTAACATCGCTTTTCGCCTGTCGCCGTAGCCGGGCGCCTTGACCGCCGCCACCTGCAGCACGCCTCGCAGCTTGTTCACCACTAACGTCGCAAGCGCTTCGCCCTCAACGTCCTCGGCCATAATCAGAAGCGGCCTCTTGCTCTTGGCCACCGCTTCGAGAAGAGGCACAAGCTTGCTGACATTACTGATTTTGTCCTCGTGAACAAGAATGAAGGGTTTCTCCAATTCGCAGACCATATTCTCGGGGTCCGTCACAAAGTGAGGCGAAAGATACCCGCGGTCAAACTGCATACCCTCGACATAATCGACCGTGGTTTCGAGGCTCTTACCCTCCTCAACGGTAATGACCCCGTCCTTGCCAACCTGCATAAAGGCCTCAGCCATCTTCTTGCCGATCTCCACATCGTTGTTCGCCGAGATTGCCGCGATATTTACGATGTCGTCCTTCTTTGCAATATCGATGGGCTTGGCCAGTGAAGTCAGCTTCTCACTTGCCGCAGCGACCGCTTTTTGCATCCCGCGATTGAGCGCCATAGCATCGGCGCCCGCCGCTAAGTTGCGAAAGGCGTCCTTGAAAATCGCCTCCGCCAAGACAGTTGCCGTCGTCGTACCGTCGCCGGCCACCTTCGAGGTCTTGCTCGCGGCCTCCCTGACGAGCTTGGCGCCGAGGTCCTCGGCCTTATCGACCAGCTCAATCTCCTCGGCCACCGTTACGCCGTCCTTTGTAACCTGCGGGCCGCCCCAGCCCTTATCAATGATTGCATTTCGACCTCGCGGCCCCAACGTCGATCTGACCGCAGAGGCAAGCTTTACCGCCCCCGCCAATAGCGCCTTCCGCGCATCCGATTCGAATGCCAAATCTTTAACTGCCATAGTACTTGTTTCTCCTCAAATTGACCAAAAACAACATTACCGCCCTGCTACACAATCGTTCTATTATTGCAAAGCCAGTGCCAATTTCCACCCCTAATTAGCCCCGTTCTGTACCATTTAGCCGTAAGTGTAGTCGCCAACTAATGTTGCGAAACACAAAATTCGAGTCAAAAAAGTACGAGACCAGCCTGCGCGACCTTGAAACTGCCATTTTGCCGCCCGCTCACCCCGGCGAGCACGCCAACTTGACAGGCCTGCTTCTGAGTGAAAATCACAGAAGTGTGTTAAATCGTAGAAATTGCGGCGGCCAAAGGGCAAACTTTGGGTGGCACGGTCAAACTCGTTTGGCCGTGAAGAATCTCCGGCATACGTCAGATTGAGATTCGTTCTTTCGACAGGCTCAGGACAGGCTATCTGCGGCTCAGAATGACGTATAAAGCGCATAAAAATAGGGAGGCAGGCTGTTTAGAAACAGGTTTTAGAGTCTGTCTCCCTGCTGCGATGTGCCGTTTAGTGCACTCTACCGCGGATAGTACAGTGGCGAATACGCCAGTTTTGCACTCGCAACAAACTAAGTATACAAAATACACCCCCCCATGTCAATAGAAAAAAAACAAAATTTATAGGACCTTTGCCCTTTGCCATTGCAAGGAGCGGGTAGCGTACCCCGGCGCGCCGGGGTCAAGTGCAAGGCTTTGCTGGATACCCCTTTTTATCCGATGATCAGCAGGACCACGTAGGGAACGATATTGAAGACAATAAAAACGATTTTGTACAACCCGATGAACGAGTATATCGCCACGTTGAAGGTTTCTCGGGTAATGTGAAACCATTTACTGTGCATACTGTACACAAAATCCAGGGCCGATAAACACATCACGGCCGAGAGGACAAACATCGCTCCGTTAATGATTGTGCACCACATAAAGAATCTTGTTACTGTCTCAATACCCATGATATTTCTCCTTTATCTTTCCACATCAAACAATGATTATACAGTCTGCATAAAACGCCAAACGCAGACTTCCTTCTTTCTGTCACCTCATGTAGTTTTTTGACACCGTTTATGCTTTACCCTGTTAGAGTTTTCCCAAATAACCTATAAGGCAATTACGCAAATACCTTTTTCCCATCCCGGGCCTGTACTAAGTTGGTTTGCAATGGCGACAGCAGTTGTTTTACAGAAAACCCCTAAACTCAGAGGCCCAGGGCGTTGACCCTACTTTGAACAGCCGCCATCTTTCTAACAAGATACGGCAAATTTTCTTTAACAAGGCCCTTATTTGAGTCGATAATCAGTCATGAACAGTCTTCTGGAAACCATATAAACAATAGTTAGAAGAATTAAAGATAGACTATTATATATCTAAATTTGGGAGTAAACAAAAAGGAGCACGCAATGAATGACGCGAAGGATTATTCTAATATTTATGCTCCCCTCTGGAAGCGACAGGCTATCATTACCTTGATTGCATTGGCTTCAGGCAGCATTGGTATAATTTTTGCAGTGTTAGGAAACAAAACTATGTTCTACGTTTTATTTGTATGCGCACTTGTTACAACCATAATAATTTCATTTATCCTTAGGTGTCCTGCTTGTGGCTGTTATATCTGTTGGAACACAAAAGTTTACGGCTATCGTAATTGTGCCTGGGTACCAACACCTTTTGACAAAAAGTGCCCACACTGTAAAGCAATATTAAGGAAGTAGATAATAAAAATATAAGCAAACTTAAAGGAAACTGGGACAGTCACCTACCCGTCGAGCCGTCGCCCCGCCCGCTCGCGGCAGGTCGCGGCTGATCGCGGCAGGCCGCGGCTGATTTATCCTCAATTTTGGCCAAAAAACAGCATCCCGCCCTGCCGGGATTCATCATTTGATGTTGGACGTTGAACGTTAGATGTTCGAAGTTCTTTTTCCGTCCTCTGTAGCTTTTAAAATTCGTGTTAATCCGTGTTAATCCGTGTCATCTGTGGTTAAGTAAATGAATCTATCTTTTCTTTACAGATTCTTTCTGTCACTTCATGCAGTTTCCGCACGCAGGGGGCTAATTGTTCCAATTCTTCTTTTGTTATTTTGTATTTGGGGTCGTATCTGGCGCCGATGTAGGCGTAGTCCAATAGTTCAAGGAGATACTTGCCCCGCGGGGTGGACTTGGGGAAAATATCGGCAAAAGCTTCATTGCATCGGTGAGTAGCCAATCGGCCCAAGAAGTCGAGAAAATGCTCACGGGGATATTCGTCAGTAAAAACCAAAAGAACAGCCTTGTATGCATGTTCGGTGGCTTGATGGAGTTGAAATGCTGCGTTCTTATATTCACCATCACCAAACATATGCTTATAAGCAGTATAAAAGCTTTCTGCACTTTTGAATGCTTCGTCGTAGTATTCCTGTGCGATTTGTTTCTGGTCTTCGGGGGTTTGAGGTTCTTCTTTGGATAAATCGTAGCAGCAGGTATCGTACATCAGGACACCGTCTTTATCGATTTCTTTGTAGAAGTATCTGCCTTGTGCGAGCATTAGGTTGATGAATTTGACAGGCTCAGCGATTATGCGGGGGTGTGTGCTCAAATCGAGTTTGGCACATTCTTCTTTGACTTTGTACCAAAGGTCGGGATCGCGAGCGGTGTTTGTGTCCTCGGTAATAACGAGGATGTCGTAATCGCTCTTTTTGTGGATAGTTAGTCGGCCTTTGCCCTGGGTGTGTGGGCCGTCTTTCCAGTCTCCGCGGGCATAAGAGCCAAACAAAATGATCTTCTCAGGATCGACAATCTCATGGATTTTATTGACAATAAGCTTTAATTCATCCTGCTTGGCTTTCGGCAAATGTGCAAGGTCTTTCTTCATATAATACCCAGTGACTGTTCGTTACAGTTAATTCGTCTCGAATCTTCTCCGATTCTCACATCGCACTATTTATCTGCCTCAAGGCAGTCTTCATGCCGCCCATTATAAGCTGCCAAAAGCCGAAGGAAAGCGAAAATTTGCGTTCAGGAACACAAATTGTCGTTGCGAAACCTGGGACAGTCACATTTATCTCTGCTTGCCATATCGCCCCCAAAGGGGGGAAATCCTAAATCCGAAGCACGAAATCCGAAACGAATTCGAAATCCAAAATCACACAAAAGCCGACGGCGCGTGATGCGTCGTGGGTATAGCGTATTGCGTTTGTTGAGCCGCTTCGCGGCGGGTTTTGTGGTTGGATAAATACTGGATAGGATTTATCCAGATAGCACCAAACACGCTTGCACTATCTTGCTATTCGTGAAAAAAATAAAAAAATTTATCTCCTTGTAGTGCAAGCGGTTAGCGATTTTTATCAACAAAAAAATCCCGAATTTTCGCACCAAACCTGCAAGTTTGTGCAAAGGGTGGGGGGACAATGTTTTTTAGATTGTAGATTTGATATTGAAAATTGGGGTAATAAAAACACAGAGCCACGAACGTAAGTGAGTGGTCATTTTAAGGAGGTAAAAGAATGAGTTCTAAATTAACCAAATCAACCACAATTAACCAATCACCAGTAACCGAGGTGCCGGGACGCTCAGCTTGTGAGGATTGCGAGCACTCGGTTCCGGCCGGCAGTGCGTCGCAGCCGACACTCATCTGCAAACACAAAGCAGGTGCAGAGCTGCCGTGGCAGGTGGTAGAGCCGGACGAATCTTGCCCCAACTTCGAGCAATCACGTGAAATAGTCCCTCTGGATATTGCGGAGGCATTAGCCGAGGGTGCAAAGCTCTTGCCTCTAACGCAGGGTAAATTCGCAATCGTCGATGCCGCTGACTTCGACCGGCTTAACAAATATAAATGGCACATCATCAAAACAAGCCGGGCTATTTATGCCTCAAGGAGCATAAACCGCAAGAGCTTCCGCAAGGCAATCCGGATGCACCGTGCGATTACCAATGCACCCAAAGGATTAGTGGTTGACCACATAAACCACAACGGCCTGGACAACCGAAAGAGCAAACTGCGGCTGTGTACTCCAAAGCAAAACGCCCGAAATATGCGACCGCGCAAAGGCTGCTCTTCAAAATACAAGGGTGTCTCATATCATAAAGTCAAAAAACTTTTCCAGGCCTATATCCGACACAACTCAAAAATCATCCATCTCGGCTATTTCAAAAACGAGATCGACGCGGCAAAGGCCTACGACAAAGCCGCGAAAAAATTCTTCGGAGAATTTGCGTACCTTAATTTCCCCGACCAGGCCAATAGTAAATAGTAAGTCGTCAATATAAAATTATAATCCGCTCTTTTAAAAGTTAATAGCGACGCTCCACACATCATGCAATACGCAATACACAATACGACATACGACATACGCTTCACACAATACGAAAATATTGACTATGGTTTGGGACATTGTATAAAGAAGCCATGTCAAAAACTGCCATTTTATCCCTTTTGCGGCGGTGGCGGATAGTACTATCGCTGTGCGTGATTACACCGTTAGGGTTTTGGTTCAAGGCTTACAATGGGCCGGGCGGATGGTGGTTCAATGACTATGGTGGAGGCGTCGCATACGAGATATTCTGGTGCCTGGTACTGTTTTTCTTTTGGCCTAAGAAAAAAGACGCCGCTAAAATCGCTCTGGGCGTATTTATAGTAACATGTTTACTGGAAACGCTTCAACTCTGGCATCCGGCCTTCCTGCAGCAAATCCGGGCAACATTTTTGGGTAAGGCCCTGTTAGGCACTACTTTTGTGTGGTGGGATTTTCCACATTATGCTTTAGGGAGCTTTATCGGCTGGCTGTGGATAAGTTGCGCAAGCCGATTTTTTGACCGACGGGCAACAGCCGACAACAATACAGAGAAAAAGACGATGGAAACAGGACCATGATTGAAATAAAAGACGGCATCGTTATTTCCGATGATGAATTTATCTTTAAGGCTTCACGCAGTCGCGGCCCGGGCGGGCAGAATGTAAACAAGGTCAGCACGAAAATTACGCTCTTTTTCGACGTAGCGAACTGTCCGGGCTTTTCCGACAGCCAGAAAACGCGAATACTCAAGCGGCTCAGAACCCGGGCCGACAAAAACGGCGTCTTGCACATCGTTTCACAACGCCACAGGTCGCAGAAGGCAAACCGTACGGCTGCTAAAGAGCGGCTGATTGAGCTACTGGCAGGTGCACTGGCAAAAAAGCCCATACGCAAAAAAACCAGGGTGCCGGCCTCGGCCGTACAGCGCCGATTAGACGAAAAAAAGCAACGCAGCGGCCTGAAACAGCAGAGGATGGCAAAAAAAGGCTTTGGCATTGACTACGAGCTGTGATATAATACATTCGTCCGAAATTCCTATTTTTCAGGAGGCTTCAAATGTGCGAAAGTTGTGGTTGCGGCAATGAAAAGAGTTTTGGCGACAAGGTCGCCGAGGTAATAGACTCCATTCGTCCGATGCTTCAAAACGACGGCGGCGACATTGAGCTGGTCGGCACCGACGAAGATAATAACGTTAAGGTTCGTCTCCAGGGCGCCTGCCGCGGATGTCCCGGCGCAGCGATGACACTGAAGATGGGTGTGGAACGGCTTCTGAAAGAAAGAGTGCCCCAAGTCAAACAGGTGATAGCCGTGGATTAATCCCCCGGCCTCGGACCGCTTTGGGCCTGGCCCGGATCCTGTGTTTCGCCGGTTGCCGGTTTGCGCAACCGGAAGACGTTGATATACCTTCGGTCGCTGTGTTTGAGTTGGGTGATGAATTCATAAGGGCCGATGCTCCGGGGCCGCGAAAGCACCGCTATCCTGTCAATACCCCACTTTTTATAATACGAGTTAGTGGGGGTAAGCCCTATGCGGGAATCCCACGCAATATACGTGATGCCTCTTTTGTAACACTTCCGCACAAATTTGGTCGCATTATCTCCGCCCACCGTCTCCATAGGGACGAAGTACTTCGACTGTCTCGGGGCGAAGAACCGCATGACATTAGTCAGCGTTGCCGTCAGTTTCTCGCCCGGCTCAGCATTTTTTACATACCAATCCGCCAACATCTTAAATTCCATATCGGTCTTGCCGTTACCTACCTGGCGCACCAATACAAACTGGCCTGATACCACCATCAGACAGGTCAGCATCGATAGTGCCGCATCATGCCATACGTATCTCGCTCTGTAAATGAAGGTCCGCACGGCAAAGATGAGTGCGATAACACCGGCTGAAACGTAAGGCAGAAAGCGCGAAGTGCGGCTTAGCTTAGCGGCGGCTGCGAGATGGGGCAGGAGCATGGCAAGCCAGATGCCGGCCACCACTATGACGGTTAGCTGCAATAAGATTATGACCAGCCTCGGTATCCAATTTTTCCAGTTGACCATCCTGCATATACTCTGCCAGCCGTAACAGCACAACAATAGCGCAACCCACACGGCGGGCAGACAATAGCGGTGCCGGGTAAGTGCCCGCATGGAGTGAATGCCGATGTAACAGGCGAAAAATATTATCAGGGGCACAAGTTTCCACTGACGCTTAATCAGGCTATATGGAATGGCGACAAGGCAGCCGGTTACAGCAATAAATTTGCTGAAACCCGAAAGCGCTTCAGCCGATGTCGCAGGCCGTCCGGCAAAGGCGGCCTTGGCCGAGGCGGGCAACTGTAAGAGCGGCATAAAAGCGGTTTCCCAAAACCATTGAAAGTATTCGGTTCCGATATGGCCCCTGCTGCTGGTGAAGTGCCCGAAATAATGCCGGCTCACACCCGGCTGCCAGGTCAGCTTGGTCCCGAGCAGCCACAGACCCAGCGGCACCGAGGCAAGGGCGGAGTACAAAAAGGCCCGGATGCGCTCTTTCCTGGTCGTGCGCGTAATCATGTCGAATACAAAGGCACCCAGGATTAAAGCCGCGCACTCATAGCGGGTCACAGTGGCGATCGAAGCGAACAGATAGCACCAGTTGGAACGGCGGAGTATGAAGTAAACAGTCAGCAGTATGAAAAATATCATCGTTGTCTCCGCTATCGGCTGAACCAACAGCGCGACGGTCCATGGATTAACGATGACAATGATCGCGTACAGCCAGCCGCCACCAGCCAGAATTTTTCTGGCAATCAGATATAACAAAAGCAGACTAAACGGGTGCAGAACGGAGTTGAGCAGCCAGCCGGCTGTCAAATCCGGGTGCTGCCCGCCCACCGCACGACTAAGCGCCGCCTGCAGCAAGCCCAGCACAGGGGCGCGTTTGAAGCTGGCCGGCAGCTCAAAGGCCAAAAGCGACTTGCCTGTCCTGACGAACGCCGGAAAATCCGAGTTGGGCACAACCTGATGGCCAAAGTACTGAATCGATTGATATGCACCGAACATAAGAAGGACAGCCGCGACAAAAAATACAAAATATCTTTCCCTGTCATCGTCGGTTGGAATTGATAACGGCTGGGCGTCCGACACCGCTATCTTGCGTCCGCCGCTGCTACCGGAAGACCTCAAAGTGCGATTTTTTTTCTTTTTTGATCGCGACATCATAAACTCAGGTCAAGACCCCGCGTGAAACGCGGGGCTAAATATTTTCTGTTGCGGAAACGTTATTTTGGCGCTTCTGCGGCCGGTGCAGAAGAAATATATTTGCCGAGACAAAAATCTCAAGCTTAGATTTCCCATTTAACTGCTTAAAAAACATATTACCACATACAAGGTTTATGGCTCCATCCATTTTAACTTCGCGATCCACAAGCCCGTAAAATTCATGATCTGTGGGTCTTCTATTCCGCACGAACTCATATACGTCACGCCCTCGATTTCGATTAACTCGGCCGCGTGAGTAAACAACGTCGTAATAACGTCCTCTGGCCGAAAATGATATGGATTATCCGACACCACCACGAATGTCTGGTAATATCTCTGATGCGCAAAGCACACAAAAAGATAATACAGCCCGTCTTTTTTGTAAACAAACGGCGATTCAAACAGCCCGAAATCCACCTCCGACACCCTCGTGCTGTAGCAAGGCTCGATCATCTTCCAGTTCACCATATCCTTCGATACAGAAAGATTCACTACTTCACCGTACTTTTGAGGCTCATCAGACTCTCCCGCAAAATACTGCAGATACGTTCCATCCTCCAGCTTGATGACGCACGGGTCCCGCCACCCTGCGATATTGGCACCGGGATGCCCGGGTGGATTGAACTTTTCCCAGTTATAAAGGTCATTACTCACTGCCATCGTAATCTCAGAGTCCAGCAACATGTAATACTTATCTTCTTGCTTGACTATAAAATTCGATCCATAAAAATCAGGGCCGCCCTTTTCGCCAAATATCGCATCTTTCCTGACCCATGGACCCCATATATTATCTGCTACCGCATGTCCAAGACGGTAATGTGTATTGATCTTATCTCTATCGTAGGCATGAAAATGGAGTATATCGCTCATCGTCTCCATAAAGGGCCGCTCTGGCTCATCGGCCAGGAATTCATTTATATCATACTTGCTGGTAAACTCTTTTGTCGATGCAAACTGATTCTCTATACCGAAAAAATGTATCTTGCCTTGGTCGTCTAAGTATAGACAATGGTCATTGATAAACCATCCCTTCGGATTCTTTGGGTCAGCCGAATAAACAAGCTTGAACTGGCCGTCTATCACAGGTATCTTCAATCCCGGATATTGACTTGCAACCTTCTCGATTTGTCCTGAACGTTTAATTGAAGTCTTGCATTCGATTCCACTACAACCGCCCAAAACTACACAAACCGCCACGACTGATAAATATTTTATTCGGCTTCCCATTCCTATTTACTCCAACTGAGATTTCCCATTTAAACGGTCAGAAAACATAAATCAGTCCTTTCGATATTAATCATTTTACAAAAATCCATTTGAATTGTCAAAAATATTTAAGCCACAGTCGCCGTCGCCAAGGCTGTGGCGGACCAAGGAGGGCACAGAGGAAAAGTAGTTTTGAGTTAGATCCTTCGGCTGTGCTCCCTTCGACGGGCTTCATTCGACTACGCTCATGGTAAACAGAGCAGGCAGGGCAGCCCCTTCGACAAACTCAGGACAAGCCCTTCGATGAACTCAGGGCAAGCAGGACAGGTTTACTTTTGTTTTTCGCTTTGTGGAACCTTCGGTTTCTCTGCGATCTCTGTGACCTCTGTGGCTATACAATTTGGATTTGGAGCTCCCTGCTTTCGCAGGGACAAGCTTCGCAGGAATGACAACCAGAGCCCGCGTAAAACGCCCCGAGGTATCGGGACAGGCGGGGCTAAATATTATCTGTTGGGGAAACGTTATTTTGTGATTCGGGGGGTCGGTGCAGGCGGAATATATTTATCCAGATATCCCTGCTCATTTCTATTCGCTTGATAAATATGAATGGTCCGACACTACGAGGGTGTTTCAGCTTTCTTCTAATGTCATCAAGGCCTCTTCTTGTTTTGGCGCTTCCTCGCGAATTACACGCGACATACGAAATATTCTTCTCATAGCAATTCTGAATGAAACCGGCAAAGGTATCGCTTTTGAGCCTGGTCAGCGGCACAATATTTCTGGCATCCTTCTTCGTCATCAGCTTCAAAACGCTTGTCCATCTGGTAGCCAATTTCTCGCCGGGCTTCGCATTGGCCCTGTACCAGTCTAACATGTGCTTGAATTCTATATAGTACGAGCCGTTATCTATTATGCGGGCCGTCGTGAAGTGGCTGGAGACTATCATCAGACACACAACGGCCGTAAGGGCAAGGTCCCGCGCAAGGAATTTCAGCTTGAAAAGACAAGCTCGAACGATCACGGTCAATATCAGCGCCCCTGCAGCAGCATAGGGCAGGTAAGCACCCTTAACACAAATAGGGGCAAGCTTGGGTATATACGGAATCAGCATTATCAACCATACGGTTGCACCCGCAAAAAACACTACCTGAAGAAAAATGACCACCACCCTGGGAATCCATTTTCTGAAGTTGATCGTTTGCCACGCCGCCTGCAGGCCGTAAGCACACAGCAGTATCGCCAGCCATATAACGGGGACGCAGTATCGCTGGTGTGTCGCCTTTCTCATAGCGTGAATACCAACATAGGTGCCAAAGAACAGAAGCAGGGCCACGAAATTCCACTGCCTGCGATACAGGCCCCACACTACAGCGACAATAAAAACTATAGCTGTGATAACTTTGACAACTGTAAAGAGCGTATTCATAGAATCCGCTATCGAGGCGGCCTCGGCCGAGGTTGTCCTGACAAACATCGCCTTTGCAGCAGCCGGTAACTGCAGCATGGCCTTGAAAGTCGCATTCCACAGTGTCTCGACATACTCCATCCCCAGGTGTGAGCTGCCGGTAAAATCTCCAATGTACGCACGTCTGGCCCCGGGTTGCTTCCAGGCCATTTTTGTTCCGAGCATCCAAAGTGCCATCGGCACAGAAGCAAGGGCGGCCCACAACACGGCCCAGAGTCGCTGCCTGAGGCCCTTTCGCTTTATCATGTCCATAATAAACGCGATAGGGATAAGCGCGGCACATTCGTATCGCACCATCGAAGCACAACACGCAAACAGATACGCCCAGCTTGAATCTTTGAACATGAAAAAGAAAGTTGCGAGGGTGAAGAATATCATGCTGGTTTCAGCTATAGGGTTGATCTGCGAGCGCAATACCCACGGATTGAGCATCGCCAAAACGGCTAACCATATCGCAGAGTCTCCGATGATTTTTTTACCAACCCTCCAGACGAGCACCACACTTAATGCACTGAATATGCCGTTGAGCACCCAGCCGGCCGTAAGTACAGGCTGGTCGCCCGGCATCAGACGACTCAATAAAACCTGCAGGATACCCACCATCGGCAAACGCTTGAAATTGGAGGGCAACCTAAATTTGAGCAGTTGCCTGCCGACCTGTACAAAGCCGGGGAAATCCGGATTAGGCACGGGATACGCGCCGTAAAGAGTTAGGGATTTGTATGCGCCAAAGGCAAGAAGAATAGTTATAGCAAAGATTGCAAAGTACTTTTCCCGCTTATTGTCGATTTCCAAAGCCGGCGCCGCCAACGGCTCTTGCGAGGTCGGTTTGCTCGCATGTCTTCGACCTGCGTCCTTTGAAAAAGCAGCTTTTCTATTTCTTGATCGAGACACAGTTTAATTTCCATTTGACAGGGTCGGCGCCCGAATTAATAAGGCGGGCAATCGCCGAACCCGGCGCCGGCTGCGGACCTTTCATTCTTGTTGTTCCCGGCGGTGGTGTCTCGCCCCACTTTTCTTGTACGACTCCCATCTTGTCGCAAAAAGGGAGTCTTGAATAAGTCTCCGGTTGGCACTGATAAGGTCACCCAAGATGCCTAACATAAACAGCATAAAAGCAGTAATCAGCAGTATAGCCGCCAGGATAAGCGATTGAAGATGTCCCCGACCTGAACCTTGTAGGACAAAGAAGTATAAGAACCTCAGACAGATCGCCAGCCCAGTTAAGCCAGGGACCAGCGAAAAATAGAAAAATGTGCGCAGCGGTTTATACATCACGTATGAACGCAAAATAATAGAAACCGACCGCCACACATAACGGGGTATCGAAGAGATAAGGCGGGACTCCCTTGTTTTCGGATTGACCTGTACTGACACGTGTCCGATCCTCATGTTCATGTGGCCGGCCTGGATGATAGTTTCGAGGGTGTAAGTATAACGGTTGAAGACGTGCAGTTTCATGGCCGCCGCGGCCGAATACGCACGAAATCCGCTGGTAGTATCGGGGATATCCGTGCCGGAGAACTGGCGGACTACCCGGCTGCCTAACCGCTGCAGCTTCTTCTTGGGCCACGAGAAGTGCTCGATGGTCTCTATCGGCCGGGCGCCCACCACAATATCGAGCCTGGACTCTATGACAGGAGCGACCAGGTCTTTGATACAGCTACCTCGATACTGGTTGTCGCCGTCGGTGTTGACAATAATATCGGCGCCGAGGTCAAGGCATTTTCGAATGCCCGTAAGAAACGCCACAGCCAAACCACGGTTCGAGCCGAGACTGACTATGTGATGCACCCCCGACTGGCGGGCAACTTCGGCAGTACCATCCGTGCTGCCATCGTCAATGACCAGATACTCAATCCGGTCTATGCCGGCCAATTCGCGCGGCAGGTCATTTATGACGCCGGCAAGAGTATCCGCTTCGTTATAACAGGGTATCTGAATTATCAGCTTCATTAGTTATCTGCCATATTATACAAAATCTATCGGCTATTTCATAGGGGGACAGTCAGCTATTTATCACCACGTCCGGCCCTTGAACAAAGCTGCTAATTATCTTTAAGTTTTTTCGCAGCTTTGAGTTGAATGATTGCCTCTATGTCTCGAGGACGATTCATTGCCTTTTTGGCTTCTATTAGGGCATCGATTGAGAGAACTCGGAACTCTAACTTTTCGAACTCAATTACCTGGATGAATTTTGCGACTTTTTCAAAATCACCAATTCCATCTACAAAGCTCACACAGTCAAGCTGGCCGAGGTCGGTATCAAGGTAGAGATTCTTGTAATCTCTACAACTTTCTTTCGTCAAATCCAGTTTTACTCGTCCGGCGGTCATCCTGTGTACGGGATTCAGGTCTGCGACAGCTTTTTGGAGAAGTAGCAAATTCTCTGCGGTAAATTCACAACAGATGTCTATATCCTGCGTTACAAGGGTACAGCCGTGCACGACCCCGGCAAAACCGCCGATTATTACAAACTTTACCCCTTCTTTATTTAACCTGGTAAGGAGGCTGAGAAAATCTTTGGTCATACCTTTTTTGCCTTCCGTAACTTCTCGAATGTATCAAGGGCAATTTGATGGCGCCTGATACGCTCGATTACAGGGCGATGCAGATTAGAATATAACATCCGGACATCCACGCCATAATCACGAGCAGCAGCCAATTCGGGGATCCTTTTTATCAAGTCGGACAATGTCTCCGAAGACATGTTTGCTTTATCATTGTCGCCGTTGTGTGAAACTCTCTTGGCCATTCGTCTTTTTTTCAAACTGTTTTATTCAAAGGTATGCAAAGATTTTACGATTATGAGCACGAAAAAGCAAATCCTGATTCTTTAACGAAAAACCGGCAAAAATAGGTGACTGTCCCAAGGGAGATTTGGTCTGGCCGGTAATTAATGCCGCAGAAGCGTCTTTTCGATTTGCCCTGCTCTTCGTATATCTTATAAATCGGATTCCTTCCCATCTGCTCGGCGACGAGGGCGGGGTACGGATAGTATTTCTGTGGGTCGTAAGGCTCCAGGTAAGGCAGAACGTGCCGCTGCATATATATGCTTGCAGCTTCTGCAAAGTCGCTGGTTCCATACTTTTCTTCAATGATGCTCTCGATATAAGAACGCAGGGTCGGAAAGCGTTTGAAATCGCCTAATTCGCGCCAGTTAGTGCGTTCGGAACGGAATAAATGATTCATGTCGTTCTTGATATTGCAGTGCATCCAGAGGGGCCGGTCCCAGTAAATCCGCTTCATCAGCCGCCAGAACCTGACGACCTCCCTCCGGCCGTGCCGAAGAAACTTAAAGAACCGAAAGTAGCGATAGAACCGTACTCCCGGTGATATCACAGCTTCCGGCTCTGTTTGCACGTGTTGGGCGGCTCTTGTGCTTGGGGCTCTGTTGGCAAGCGCTTCCGATTGATTCGGATTGACAAATCGGCCCATTCGGCGTAAGCTACCATCCAGATAAACACGTGTGCGGGCGTAGCTTAATGGTAAAGCTTCAGCCTTCCAAGCTGATCATGGGGGTTCGATTCCCCCCGCCCGCTTTTCGGTTTTCACACACCACATTGTTAGTTCCAGTTTGCGGCGCTGTGCAAATATCCACACAGAAGCAAATTTCTTTTGTGGATTTTAGGTCCGATAAACAAAAAAATGGATTCTCAGCTAACCACACCCTTTCGGCACAAAACCACAATATATCGAAGTGAGGGTGCCAACAGTACAACATGTTGAGCTTTGTGGCGTCTTAATAGTGGTTTGCAGGACCGCAAAAGTCGAAGACACGCTAAATTTTTTTGAAAAAAATTGATTTATATGTTGACTTTGTGGGAGAAAGTGGTATAGTATCCCATAGACTTGTTGCTGAGTGGAATAGATATCATGTTAATACTAACAGGTGAATACGAACACACGCTCGACGAAAAGGGCAGACTCTTCGTCTCAAACCGGCTGCGAAGTCAAATCGACGTGGCCGAACACGGCAGCAGCTTTTACCTGATGTTGGGAACAAACGGAATACTCTGCCTGTACCCGGAAAAATATTTTCAGCAGATCGCCCTTGCCGGTGCGCCAGGGACGGCGGCCCCGGATGAAGCCGTGGCATTTGAAAGGCTGAGCTTTGCCTTGGCCAGCAAGGTGGAGCTGGACCGGCAAGGGCGATTACTTTTGAGTGAGAAACTGCGAAAGAGAGCAAAGCTCGGAAACACTCTGACTCTGGTAGGCGTCAGAGACCATATCGAACTTTGGAACAGCAGTGACTGGGAAAAGTACCTCGGTGATAACCTGCCGCAGTATCAGGAGCAGATGGCCCATGCAAGACAGGCCATGCTGCAGAAACAGACTCGTGAACTGGAACTTCAAGGAGAAACCTAATGCTTGGAGCCGAGTGCGATCATTTTAAGGTAATAACAGAGAGTCTTTCAGGGGCCAGACCGACTGATGAAGAGATATTTTCTTCGATTGCGGTTTTAGCGGAGCGGCTTGAGAGACTCAAGAAGACCAACGCCCTGTTCGATGAGGTCAGCTTTTCCGAGCAGGTAGAAGAATTGGCACTGCGTGAGATGACTTCGGCAATAAGTTGACAGGACTTTGCGCCAAGCGGAATTTGTAACACGGATTGACGAAAGCCGAGTCGGTGAACACTGGAAATGAAAATTCGCCGAATGAACACATAGCGGTACTTAGACAGGCATTAGCCGAACAGATAACTCTCCCCAGGGACGGGGTAATGTTGGATGCAACTGTTGGGTATGGATGCCACAGCCTTCTGTTCGGCAAACAATTGGGCCCTGGTGGAACGATAGTCGGACTGGATGTTGATGAAAGCTGCCTCATCAGGGCCCATATAACTTTAAGCAGCCTTGCCTGCAAAGTCGTTCTGGTTCGTGCGAACTTCGCACGGATTGGTCAGGTGGCGGCTGAGCAGGGGATTGAAAAGGCTGATTTGATACTTGCGGATTTAGGTTTTTGCTCGTCCCAGGTGACCGATGTACAAAGGGGTCTGAGCTTTCGGGAAAATATGCCCCTGGATATGCGGCTTGACGACAGAATCACAACGACTGCGGCGGACATTGTAAACAGCAGCGATGAGAAGTCATTGGCCGATTTGATTTACAGGTTCGCCCAGGACAGGGCGTCGAGACGGATAGCGCGTTTCATAGTTGAGCATCGTCAGGCCGGTGCAATAACGACTACCGGACAGTTAGCTGCAATTGTCTGCCGGGCGTTGGGGCAGCCGGCCACCGGAAGAAAGAGCAGGATTCATCCGGCAACAAGGACTTTTCAGGCGCTGAGGATTGCAGTAAACGATGAGCTGGGTAATCTGGAAAAGCTCGTTGCGGCGGCGCCGGCCTTGTTAAGTGAAAATGGTTTTGTAGCAGTCATTAGCTTTCACAGCCTTGAGGACAGGATTGTTAAGGCCAACTTCAGAGAAAACAAGCTTGCCGGTGTTTATGAGATTGTAACGAAAAAGCCGATTACCGCATCCAGAGCGGAAATTGCCCGGAACCCGAGGGCAAGAAGTGCGAAATTGAGAATTGCCAGGCGTAAGTGAACATCCCAAATGGAGTTTCAAAGATGACGGCAGACGCAAAAGTAGGATTGTTGTTAAGCTTCGTTTTCATAATTATCATCGCATTCCTGATTAAGGGACTCCCTGATTTTTTCGGGTCGGCGTCGGCACAAGAAGGACTGACAACTTCTGTTGACGGTTTCGCCTCCGGCGAATTGGACCTGAGTAACCAGGCAGAGGCAGTGGTAAAGACGATTAACAGCATGCAACCTTCTCGGCAGCCAGTCCGGCTCGAGCAACCATCTGAAAGTTCCACCCAGGTCCGTTTCAGGAGGAAGCTTCCCGGCAAAACGGTGGCCGCCGGTGCCCAGACCCCGAAACAGCAGGCCGGCAGCGAGACGGGTAAAGGTCGCGCCAGGAGTTACGTTGTGCAGCCCGGCGACAATCTGGCTGTGATAGCGATAAAGGTCTATGGTGCCCAGGTTGGTAATAAAAGGACGATTGTGAACAGAATCTTTGAGGCGAACAGGCAGATTCTTGATTCGCCGGACGAAATCACCGTCGGCCAGAAGCTCACAATTCCGTCGCTTGGGCCGACAGGCCAAAAGAAGGCTGACAAAAGGGTCATTGCCGCCACCGGTATATTCGAAAAAGTCAAGACATTCACAGGCAAAAACATTTCTGCGCTCAAAAGTGCAGTCCGGAAACGTAAGCCGGTTGAATACGTTGTCAAACCGGGCGACAGTTTGTGGCAAATCGCCGAGAGGTTCTTAGGAGACGGCAGCCGGTACTACGAAATAGTGGAATTGAACAGCGATGTTATCGCAGACGCCGAAGACATCCCGGCTGGGTTGCGATTAAGATTGCCATCTCGTTAAGCCAGTTGAAGGTACCGCAAAAACGATGTCAAGAGCCCGTTTAATCTTCATCGTATTTTACCTTACAGCCCTTCTGACCACCGTTGCGGGGTTTAGAAGCGCCTCCAGTCGCATCTTCAATAAATTTAGCACGGCCATGGTAACGCACAATCGTTTGAGGCAGCAGTTATGGCAAAAACAGTTGGAACTGGAAGGCCTGATAAGCCCCCATGCAATATCAGAGCGTACGGAGTAAAAAAGTAAATTCAAACAGAGTACACACTCAATCACTTTAAGAAATGAGAAGCAAAACCATCATCATGTCATTCTGAATCCCGATGTATCCCCGAGGTATCGGGACACGCGGGATGAAGAATCTCCGGCGTGCAAAAGATAGAGATTCTTCGGCTACGCCTCAGAATGACGAGTGCCGCCTCAGAATGACGAGTGTGAGGCTCAGATTAGCGCTTTGTGTTTTAAAGCTGCTAATAGGACTTTTGCAAAACTCAAGAGATGAAAAGCAGAACCATTATTTTTGTATTGTCTCTGGCAATAGGGATATTCGGACTGTTGGGGTGGCGGCTGTTTTATCTGCAATATTGCCGCGCCGATTACTACCGCCAAAGCTCCCGGAAGCAGCAACATGCAATCATCACCCAACAGCCGCAGCGCGGCATCATCCTGGACAGTCGCGGCCGCATTCTCGCGGCAAGTAACCAGGTCCAGACCGTTTTTGCCGAGCCACGCGGCATAGCCGATGTAAAGGAGGCTGCAATGAAGCTGCAGGATATCCTGGATTTTCCGGGGCACGAGATTTGTCGGATTATTTACGAGAGCCGCAACCCGGGCTTTGCGAAGATTAAGACGGGCATCACCAGCGTAGAACGTGATACAATCCAAAATGCCCGGATTCGCGGGGTCGGTATCCAGTCGAACTGGCAAAGGTACTACCCGATGGGCCGGCTGACCTCGCATATCACCGGTTTTGTCGGTGCCGAGCAGAGCGGCCTGGCGGGAGTGGAATTGAAATACGACGGGCAACTGCGCGGCACGCCGGGCCGCAACATCATCGTGGTCGATGCACAACGTCAGCCGATCGGAATGAGACCTCCGAACGACATTGCCCGCGATGGCTCGGGCCTCATTTTGACGATAGATGCAACGATACAACAATTCGCCCGGTCGGCACTTCTGAAACAGTATGAAGCCTACCGGGCCGAGTCCGCCGTGGCAATCGTGATGGACCCGTGGACGGGGGCAATCCTCGCATTAGTTTGCCTGCCGGATTTTGACCCTTCCAACTTCGGTGCAGAATCTGAGCAAATGTTTCGCAATCGCGCCATTACCGATCCTTTTGAGCCGGGCAGCATCTTCAAGCCAATCGTGGCGGCACTGGCACTTGATGCAGGTGTCATAGATTACGACGACCAAATCTTTTGCGAGAACGGCAACTACCGGGGCAGGGGCTTCCGCAGAATCGGCGAGTTCGGCAACCATCAATTCGGCAATTTGAGCGTGCGTGATATACTCGTCAAATCCAGCAACATCGGAATGGCAAAGATCGGGCAGCGAATGGGCCGCCAGAAGCTCCATGAAGGTTTGAAGCTGTTTGGTTTCGGAGCACAAACCGGTATTGACCTGCCGGGCGAGGATTCCGGTTTGTTATACCCGTTGGCAAAGTGGACCGACTCGAGCGTTACAAGGATTCCGTTTGGTCATGAGATTGCGGCCACAGCACTTCAAATCGCACGTGCGTACTGCATACTAACAAACGGAGGTCGCGTGATTCGGCCGTATGTCGTCCGAGCAATCGTTGACAGTACCGGCAACGTAAGACAATTGCGCGAGCGCGGGTCTCTGGCCGGTCATGTCATACAACCGGAAGTTGCCAACTGGATAGTTCGCGAGGCCCTGACAGGTGTGGTAACGGAGGGTACCGGCAAGAAGGCGGCTTCAAAAAAGTGGCGGGTGTTTGGCAAGACCGGTACCGCCAACATTGCCAGGAGCGACCGGAAAGGCTACGACCAAACCAACTACGTTGCCTCTTTTGCGGGCGGGGCGCCGGTTGATAGGCCCCAGGTGGTTATCCTCGTATCGATTCGCAAGCCCGATACAACCCTCGCCAAAGGATACAGCGGAGGAACGGTAGCCGCCCCCGTCTTCAAAGAGATACTCGAACAAACATTGAGCTACCTTAATCAACATTAGTAAACCGAGGCAATGGGTAGCAGGAGGTAATTGGCTTGTCAAATTTTCCTATGAATCACTCACACTGCCTATTATGTGCTTAATAGCATCCAGAAATACTTCAGCGGCCTCAATACGCTATACCTTCACTTTTGGCATTACGATAGAGCTGAATCTGGCCGTTCTCGAACTCATCTACGCCGACGGGCTTGGCCGAAATAAGTTGTTCGGACTCAAGCTGTATGGGATAAAGTAAATCCGTAATTTTTCGCAGTTCCTGAAAATAGTCAAATGGTTTGTTTAACAGAACAAGTATATCGATATCACTTGAAGCATCTGCGGTCTTACGAACCATAGAACCGTATAAAATCGCTCCCTGAAATTTAACCCCATAATGATTCTTTAGAACATTTTTACATTTCTTCACTATTTGGTTCATAGGCAATCCTTTTTCGGCCTAACAATGATTATCTTGTTCTGTAAATAAGCCAAGTCCAGACGTTCTGTTATATACCATTACCGCCATTTGTGCCCATCACAAGGCATATAATATCACTTTAGAGTACGAAGTCAAACTCAAAATCCTGGCCGGAGAAACCATCGGCGAGCTTCCAAGGCAGCCACCCTGAGTTTCAGTTATGGCGAATCAGTCGAGAAACTTGGTATCAGGCGGTGCATCTTCGGCGACTGGTTTTTTGCCGATATAGCCGGCCTGGTTGCAAAGTAAGATTATATCGCGAGCCAAAGGTGCGGCGTCTTCGGCGCCGCTTTGGCCACCTTCAACAACTACCGCAACAGAAAGGACCCTGCCAGCTTTGTCTTCTGCAAAGCCGGCGAACCAGGCGTTAATCACCCCCTCCGTTGAGCCTGTCTTGCCGTGGATCTCGAGGTCCAGTTTCCGCAGTGCCCTCTGGTCAAAGGCCGAATATGCCGTCCCGCCCCACTCATTCACTACCGCACTCATTCCATCGCGCACGACTTCAAGTGTGGAGGCAGTGATATTAAGATCTTGGCGCCGGTCGCTGAAGCTGTCGGATTCGCTCAAGAAAAGTCGGGGGCTTTTATATATGCCACCCCGGGCGATAACCGCCATGGCGTTTGCCACCTGCAGGACCGTAGCTCTGAGGTTTCCCTGGCCTATGCCGAACATTCTTCTTTCGTATTTTGCAATTTTTGGGAACTGTTCGAGCCCCTGCGGTGTTTTGCGAGGGATGGTAGTAGATATTTGTCCGGCAGACTGCTGTAGATTCCTCGCCGTGAACCCGCCGGCCTTTGTTCCATTCAGCTCTTCAGCTAATACCGGCGCGGGCAAAATTTTCCGACCATAGCCAAATTTATAGAGCCAACGCTGCAGTGCGGCGGGCTCCAGCCTGTCGGCAAGACGCGAGAAATAAATATTGCAACTGCCTCGAATGGCGTTGCGCGCGATATTGCCCCCTTCATCGGTCCACCTCCAGTCGTGACAGCTATCAAACCGTTTGAACTGCATACAATTGGGCCAGGCGCGCGGTGCCTTCTCGTGTGGGCAATTTATGATTTCGGTCGGCCCGACTTTGCCCTCCCCAAGACCTGCAATCAATATAAACGGCTTGATAACCGAGCCGGGCGGATAAATCTCATATATCGCTTTGTTTACGAGCGGTGCTCCGGGAGCATCGCGGACCTCGTCATAATCGCGCCTTATCATATTCAAATCATAAACCGGCATCGAAACCAGAGCCAAGATATCCGACGTGGCAACATCAATCACGACGGTGCCGACTGCCGAATCGTAGTGGGGATTAGAGTTCGGGTCGCTCAAAAGTGTCTCGATTTTCTTCTGAAGCTCAATATCCAGCGATATGGTCACATCTTTACCAAACTGGGTCTCGCTTCGGGCAACCAATTCGCTGTCTATATCGTAAATCACCTCTCCGCGTTTTCCTCGAAGAACGACCTCGCAAACCTTCTCAACGCCGTCCTTACCTGAAAGCTCGTCATCCAGGTAGCGCCTGAGTCTGTCATGTGCGAAAAGCTGCTTATCTTCCGCGCGTGCCTGACCCACCCAGCCAATCACCTGCGAGGCGGCCGAGCCGTACGGATAAACTCTCTTGGGGTGCGCCAGAATCTCGACCATCTGCGTATCCACAAATTCCATCTGTGCCTGCAGCAATTCGGCTTCGGTCTCGAGCTCCATCAACTGTTGAGATTGATGCATCACTTTAAGATCGACCTCCATAGTCAGCCGGAGCCGCTCTTCGGCGTCAGGAAATTGCTTTTCAAAGTCTTTCATCGCTTCGGTAACCGGCAGGGCCTGTCCCTTCGCCTTGTATTTTGCCCGGAGGGGCGAATTCGGAAATTTGTTCAGCCATGCGAAGAACCGGCGCATATTCCATATACGGTCGTTTATCCGCCGGATTCCGGCTTCGATCTCGGCCCGGTCTGCGTTGCTGAGTTCGGCACACTTGTCGATTATCTCCCACAGCAAATCCAACCGGTCTTCAAAATCTTTGCGCAATTGCGCCTCGGCCTCGTCCACTGTTTGACCACGGTCTTGACACTTCAGAATCATCCCCCGCCAAAAGTGGTCGTCAAAAAACCTGGTCAGTTCATAATTCACATACAGGTAAAATGCGGGCTTGTCCACGGCCAGAACCTTGCCGCCGCGGTCGAATATACTTCCCCGAATTGTCGGCAACTGCATCGGGCCGAGGATCCGCATTTTCTCAATCTGTCTGCGATAATCGTCGCCAAGGCCCAATTGGAGATACGCCAGCCGCCCGATACACACAAGACAGGCAAGAACACCACCGAATATGAAGATTAGTAAACGCCGTTTGTACATTGGTTATCTGCCTGCAAACCGCCCGAAACGTTGTTTGCGCACCCCCAACCATCCGGACAAGGCCGTCAGCCCCAGCCAGACGAAAGATCCGACGACAGCCGAATAAAGACAAGAGCCCAACAGGACGACATACACGTTTGACGCGGTTTCTTCGGTCTTGAAAAAAGTCAAAAACTGAACCAGCACCCCCGCAATTACACCCGCAACGAATATGGCCGCGGCCTGGTGGACCATCCTTTTCATAATCACCACTTTGCGCATCTGAGAAATCAGCGAACCGACCAGCCCGAAACTTATGGTGAAAGGGCCTATCACCGAGCCTGATATATCCGCTGCAAAACCGACTGCAAAAGATGCGATTATAGCCTCAGATGTCTCACAATTGATCGCCAGGAACACAAGAAGTATCAGCAGCAGGTCGGGCCTGATGTTAAAGCCGCCTAACGAAATAGTATTTAGCAGATTACCTGTGCTGAGCAGCGTGAAAACAAGCAGAAAAATCGAGAATCGCACCCACCGCATTTATATACCTCTAACCCAAACTTACATAAACTAATCCATACATTCAATCACCTTAGACGTTTTCGTCACGGATCGGTGATAATCACGGCCACGCGGGCCAACAACTCGACGTTCTGGACAGGCTCAACCGTAATATCCCACAACAAGGGCTCTTTTTCATCCGGCTTGACTTGGGTTATCCGGCCGACAACCATCGGCGATTCCAAAAACCCGGGTTTGGCGGCGGCGTAAACCGTATCGCCCGGGCGAATCTTATACTCCGTCGAAATGAAGAGTATCTTTGCCGAATCGGTTCCATCACCGTCCATCCTGGCATATATGTACTTTTTCTTGTCGGCCTGCCATAATGCAACTTTGATTTTGTGGTTCGTATCCGTAACCAGCCTGACTCTTGCGGTGGCCTGTGATGTTTCGCTCACCGTTCCGACAATACCGTTTCCACCTAAAACGTACTGATCCGGCTTGAGTCCGTCAATATCACCTTTATTGATAATGAGCTCACGTCTAAGGCCGCCGATTGAGACATTCATAACCTCTGCGAGGGCGAGTTTGGGCCCGGGCTTGGGTAGTGAACTTCTAATGCCGGCAAGCTTCTCATAGCGCTCGTGCTCGGTTATCAAAGCCGCCCGCACATTATCATAAGCGGCCTGGAGCCGGTTGTACTCGGCGCGGGTAACAAAATCCGCCGACGCGGGTTTAAATATCGGCGGCTCCGTGTTTCGCCCGATGCTCAGAACGGGATTAAAAAGTTGAGCGAACAGAAAATTGAGGCCCTTTGTGACACTTTGCGGTAACAGAAGCAGGACCAGGCCGACTATCAGCAGTGCTGCAAATAAGGTTCCTCTGGATAATTTGGGTTGCCTGCGAGCCATCTCATGTGCAGTCAAAAACCGGAGCCAACTTTGAAATTATTTATTAGTCCCATGAGTAGCCGGTCTGGTCGAGAGTGTCCTTCCAGAGATCGAGATTTTCGAGGTAAACACTCGTTCCACGCGCCACACAAGCAATAGGGTCTTCGACACGGATGACCTTCAGTCCGGTAGCGTTTGAAAGAATCGAATCCATTCCTCTAAGCAACGAGCCACCTCCACAAAGGTGCATACCGTTCTCAATCAAGTCCGCGGCGAGTTCCGGCTCGGCCTTTTCCAGGGTGCGCATGACCGTTTCTATGATTGCGGCGATGGGCTCGCGAAGTGCTTCACGTATCTCTTCGCTTGTAACCACAATCTTGCGAGGCAGGCCGGAAATGGTATCGCGCCCGGCAATTTCCATGGTCAGTTCCTGCTCCAATGGGACTGCAGAGCCGATTTGTATTTTTACCTGCTCCGCCCTGGGTTCGCCGACAAGAAGGTTGTAAGTTCGCTTGAGATGACTTATGAGGGCCTCGTCGAAATCATCGCCGCCGATGCGGATGGATTCGCACGTACTGATGTCGGCAAGACTCATTATCGCCACTTCACTGGTTCCGCCCCCGATATCCACAATCATTGAAGCTGTCGGTTCTGTGATGGGCAGCTCCGCGCCGATGCCGGCTGCCATCGGCTCATCAACCAGGTACACCTTTCGTGCACCTGCGCGCTCGGCACTGTCAATTACGGCGCGGCGCTCCACCGCTGTTATTCCACTCGGCACGGCAATGACGACGCGAGGTCGAACAAGACCTCGACCGTGGGCCTTGCGAATGAAGTAACCTAACATCTTCTCGGTTATCTCGAAGTCGCTTATCACGCCGTCCTTCAGAGGTCTTATCGCACTGATGGAGCCGGGAGTCTTGCCTAACATCTCGCGCGCGACAAGGCCGACCGCTTCACCATTGTTCAGGACGGTATTCGTGCCCTTGCGGACCGCCACGACCGAGGGCTCATTAAGAACGATACCTTCGTTTTTGACACAGACCAAGGTAGTGCATGTGCCCAGGTCGATACCCATATCCACGCTAAACCAGCCTAAAACCGTGTCTAATATCACCGTGACTCCCTTCAATTAGGATATAGAGGACCGCAAAACACAGAGCGTTTTTGGCCACACTTTTTCTTTCGGCCAAACGCCTAAAACATCTTTAATCAACTAACGAGCCGCCTCGACAATCTTGAATATTGTCCCATAATCAACAAGACACTTTACCGCCACGAATACCGCTGTGGCGCCAACCACACTGGTCGCAAGTGCTAAAATCGCAGTGTACAAGTTATTAACTGCAGTTCTTCTTCCGTTTGGGCTCATGCTCTTATAGCCTTGTGGTTACATAGTCGCCGACTCTGGGGCTGTCCTGCACTAATTCCGGTACACCGGCGGCCTTACTTGTATCGACATTCGTAACAACTATCTGGCAAATGAATTCGTCGCCGCGGAACACCTGAAATACCATGTTCTTCTTCACACCGTCATCGGAGCCTAATGATATCGACACTAACGATTTGCCGACCTCAGTTATAAGCCCCTTCAAGTCGGCTCTGGCGCCAATTACGGCCGCGGGCCTGGCAAAATCACGCTCGGGTGTAATCGGTTCAAAAGAGACAACCTCACCATCGGGACCTAAAAGCTGATTTATCTGTTCTTCCAGGCTCAGCTTTGCCTCGAGCAGACGTCTCCTGTCGGCCTCAAGGGACTGCATTTGAACGATTTTTTCATAAAGGCTGGCGGTAATCTCGTTAAGCTCTTTGCGGTCCTTAATGTTTTCAGCGTGCGTGTTGCTTAATTGTTCCTGGGTCAGGTTCAGCGACTGCTCCAGATTCGCTATCGTCCGCTCAAAGCTCGTAAGCACGCCGGCCCAACTGTTTACCCGGCTCTGATAATCCAGACTCGTCCTGCGGGCGTTTTTCAATTCAACATCTAATTTACTCTTCTCATCCTCAAGCAGTTGAATTCTGTCGTTGAGCTTCGCCTCTAAGTCTTTCATCAGCGCCATTTTTTCGTTAAAGCGGCGCTGAAGGCTCGTATTCTCTGAGACGAGTGTATTGTTGAGACTTTTCTGCTCCTCAAACAAACTCCTGTAGTTGTTCACACTGCTTACATAAGTCACCACCGCCCCACATAGAAATATGGAAAATAATGACATTAATACAATCAATATCTTCGTGAAGGGACTCACGAACCACGCTCCTTTCTCTTTACTGTTAAGCCGTCCACAAAAAACCCGCCAGAGTCAGGGTTAAACCACTCTTACGCCATTTTCATGCCCTCGGCAAATTCAAAGAGCAAGATTTCAATCGGAATTCTACGCAAAAAGCGTAACAAGGTCAAGTTATTTTTATGCCCAGCTAAAATATTATCTCATAAACAGAACACGCCTGCCACCGGCAAATCCGGGCCGCTTACATCTACTGTGTAAGCAGAAGGACAGATTGGGCGGCAATCAGCCGAATCAGCTTTGAACGGCTCCGCAGGAGTCTGGGCAGGTACACTGTCAAAGCACCACCGCCGATTCGGCCAATCGCCATCGTTGCCATACTATTAGCAATCGACGGCTCATCCCGATTCTGCGATATTCTCTTGAAATATTCCACAACCTCAGGCCGGCCGCTTGTGTCCCCAAGTCGGCCAAGCTGTTCGGCTGCACAGAGTCGAACCTCAGGGATATCCTCATAAAGCATGGTTTTAATTGCATTTTTCGCCTCAGCGGTATCGAGAGCACCCAGTATCCTGATACCCATAACCTTGTCATCGGCATTCTCGCTTATCAACAGGTACAGCGACTTGGCCCCATAAACTTTCTCGTCTCCCAACATTGCGATTGCCTCAAGTGCCTGGATTCTTACTTTGTCGGTCGAATCCGAACGGCGCCTCACCCGATATAGAAGTTCTATATCACTCTTGTCGCCGAGTTTGCCCAATAACATCGCTGCGTTAGCCCGTACGGTCTGGTCTTTGCTCTTCAGGGCCGTGCGAACAATATCGCTGTAGTTGCCTTTGCCAAGTTTCGTCAGTGCGTAAGCGGCTGCAATTTTTGCGTTACCATCTTTGTCATTGAGCAGGCGCCTCACAGCATATTCGCCGGCTAAATATTGCATGTCTCCAACCACTATGGCGGCCGCAAAACGCACGGGGACCAAGTCATCCTTGAGCAGCTTTGCGACTATCGACACCAGCTCCTTTGTACCGGTTGCCGAAACAATCTCAATTGCGTGACTCCTGATAATGGGATTTTCATCGGCTAAACCAGCACGAATAATCTCAATCGCCCCGGGCCTTAGACGGTCGACATTTATCTTGCCGTCGGCTGAAAGGTCAAACCCCCTCTGACCTGCATCGCAGCCACTCAAGAAAAGCATCGCTGTCAAAATCACAACGGACAACAGACTTTTCATTTACTTTAAACCTCTCGCTTTACGATCCTTAACCATTCGTCTTAACGTAAGTATTATGACAACAAACCAGCCGGTTGCACAAGAAAAATCCAGCCACCGGCGGCCTCTGCTGAAAAAAGTTACCCTCTCGTCGGTCTCGATTCTGTCAACAAACCAACCCGCCACGCCCTGACGCTCCATGGCCGGAACGGGCAAATCGCCCGCTAAGAAACCATCCTTTATTCTGCCGACCGAATCAATGATGCAGCTAACACCGGTATTGACGCTTCGAAGGATACTAATCCGGTTTTCAACGGCCCGAAAGGCACTTATCGCCGTTCGCTGGCCCAACTCGACGCTCGGCAGGACCTTGCCGTTCTTGAACCTCACATACCAGCCGTCGTTGCTGATATTGACAAGCCAATCGGCCCTTTTGGCACCATCGGCGCCGACAACCATTTTGCGAGTTACCACAGGGTCCGTGTCCTCGTAACATATCAGCACGCCGAATCCATAATCCGCTTGCCCGTCCGCCATCTCGAAAATCGTATAATCCCGCCCGTGCGTCAAATGATAATCGTAATCATAAGGGCTCAGCTTCACAACCAGGTCGGCAATGAACGGGATGCTTTCTCTGAATGGAATATACTCGCCAAACGGGACAAGATGAATCTTATCATAGCGTTTTGGGTCCTGCTCGCCGTCAGGCCGGTATAGAAAAGCCGAGTTGTATCTATCGGTGATTACGTACTCAGCGTCCTTTATCCCAACCGTGGTCGCATGGGCGCCTAACAATACGTATGCCCTTTCTTTTGCGTGCTCAGAAATCACCTTGTCAAATATCCTTGGCCTGTCCTCGGGTAGAAAATGCTCAAGATACTCTTTGTTAAGCGTAGCCAGGACAATTGTCTCAGGCCAGGCAACCAATTTTGCGCCCGCCTTTATGCAGGCATCGCTGCGCTCTGTGAGCTCGGCCAGTATCTCGTCGCCGGACTCTGCTAACTCCTTAATATTCGATGGCACATTCGGCTGGACAGAACCGACCAAAGGACCCGGCCGGGTAAATTCTTCTGTCTGGCCGATCCGCCACCTGCCGTAAAGTATCGTCCCCAACAATACCAAAAATACGAAAGCCGTCTTGAGCATGTTCGGAATCCGAAAGACTTTCCTTTTGGAACCGTCTATCACAAGCCCGGCCGCTAATCCGTTGACCATCGCGATAATAAACGACACACCCGTAGCGCCGAATATATCGGCTATCTGGATAATACTCAGATTTGCATACTGGCTGTGGGCCAACAGCCGCCAGCTAAATCCCGTAATCAGATACCCCTGCCAAGCCTCGGCCCCGACAAAGATTAATGGCACCACCACAAAAAAGGGGGCAGGAACCTTTTTTCGACAATACCGTACACATAAAGCTAAAAGCGGCCAATAAAGACCCAGATACATGCAAAGCAGGATATAAGCCGGTACCGTAACAATCGCAATCCAGTACAGATTGCCCAACCAATAGATGAGCGAAACAATGTATGAGACCCAGACAAGCCGCCACGGCTTAGCACTGGGCGAACAGACAAGAATGAACGGCACCAACGCTACCCATGCTAAAAAATCCAGTTCAAACGGGACCTGGATTACGGTAAGCAGAAAGGCACTGGCGCCAAAAGCGAGAAATGTAAATAAGACAGGTTTTAGCTGGGCCTTTTTCAATTGGCCAAATCCATTAAAGCCGTCGCAATCCTTTCTTCGCTGTAGCTCTTGCCGTTATTCATCCGCACTGCAAACTGCCGGGCAAAGACGCCCAACAGCTTTTTGCTGTTGAGAATCCGGTCCGAATCAACGCCAATGTCCACACACAGCCGCTTAAGTTCCAATATCTCCCTCAAATCGAACCCTACATAGTGGTTTGTAGATATGTCTTTTCGGTTTTTCAACTCAGCCAATCGCTTTCTTGCATTTTCGACATAGTTCTCTGAGATGTCAATGCCCACATATTTTCTGCCTAATTGACAGGCAACGGCCGTTGTAGTTCCCGAACCGTTGAACGGGTCCAAGACTACATCGCCCTGGTTGGAACTTGCCGCGATAATCCTGGCAAGCAGATTCTCAGGCATCTGGCATGGGTGCCATCCCTGCCGCTCCCTGAACGTGCCGCACACCCTTGAGTACTGATCCCAGACATCGTTCGGCATCTTGCCGTTCAAATTGGCTCTTCTGTCGTTATAAATCAACTGCCTGTCGGAGGGGACCCGCACAGCATAGTCGTTAAACGTAAAATCATTCCTGTCTCTGACAAAGTAAAATATGTGCGTGTGCGCCCGGGCAAACTTATTTTTGGTCTGCTGGCCGAACGTATAATGCCAGATTATCCAGTTACGCATTGTCAGCTCAAGCTCATCAGCTATAAGTCTTACGTTAGCGGCATAGTCATCGCCGATAGCGATATAAAATGAACCGTGCGGCTTTAAGACTTTTTCGCAAGCAGCCATCCACTCTTTTGTCCAGGCAATATAATTCTTGCTTTTGACCTTGTCGTAGTACTTGTCGTATTTGTAACCGATATTGAAAGGCGGGTCTGCAAAAATCAAGTCGGCAAAAGGCCCGCTGACCTTGCTCAATATCTCTATACAATCCCCGCACACTATCTTGTTGATGAGCTTTTGCATAACGATATGATACAAAGATGAGCGGAGGTTGCAAGCCGGATTTGGCAAAATGAACCCGGGGCCAGACGTTTGGGGGCGGTCAGGGTTTTATGACTTTTTGGGCGTGCAGGACCTTGCCGGTGATATAATCGGTAAACGTTACATTGAGTGTCAACTCGCCCTCATCGCCGGTAAGTAATTCGCCCACGTCAAAGGTCAGCCTGTAATAGTTGGTCAAAAACGTGCTGGCCCATAATTGCTTGAGTTCGGCGCCGGCGACCTCCCATTGGCCGAGCAGGGCCTGGTCGGCATCGGTATTAAGGTCCCAGAGTTGTACCTGGACTTTGCCCGCCGCCTTTACCTTGTCAGCCGTTTTATCATACGGACGGACATAAACGAGCAGTTTTTCTTTTCGGCCGTCGCCGTCTTTGTCATAAAGTCCGGTCCGTCGGACGAGTTCGATTCTATCAAGGTCAGGCAAGCCCTCTAATCTGGCCTCTGGGCTCATCGCGGCTAATTGTACCACCCGGCCGGTCAACTGTTCATTTTCGCTTTGCAGTTGCTCGACCTGCCTTTTCAGTTCAGTCCTTTCTCGGCTCAGGGTCTCGAACTCGTCACGCAAAGACCTGCGCCCGCCGTTATCACACCCACACACAAGGATGAGCAGCGATGCAATAACGGAGGCAGGAATTGTAATTTGCGATCTCATTGTCTGGTCTTCTTTCCTCTTGTCATTCCCGCGAAAGCGGGAATCCAGCCTCTTAAAAACAGTGTTAATCTGTGTTAATCCCGCCCCTCTGGGGGGCGGGGTTAATCCGTGTCTAAAAACAAAAACGGTTTTTATTTGTCGGCGGCCACAACTTCCGGCGCTTTGCGCAGGATTCTGTCGGCAAGTCCATAGTTGATGGCCTCCTCGGCCTCGAGCCAGAGGTTGCGGTCACAGTCCTTTTCTATTTGTTCCGAGTCTTTGCCGGTATGTTCGGCCAATATATCGTACAGCGTGCTTCGCAGACGAAGTATCTCCTTTGCCTCGATCTCCAGGTCTGTCGCCACCCCGGTCATCACGCCCGCCACCATGGGCTGATGCAGCAGGACCCTGCTGTTGGGCAGCATAAAGCGTTTTTCGGGCTGGCCTCCTGCGAACAGGACCGCCGCCATACTGGCCGCCTGGCCCACGCAGTAAGTTGCCACACCGCATCGAAGAAAACGCATAGTATCGTAAATGGCAAGACCCGCCGTAATCGTGCCGCCTGATGAATTAATGTAAAAATGAACATCGCTTTTGCTGTCTTCATTGCTTAGAAAAAGCATCTGGGCGATAATCAGATTAGAGGTGGCATCATCAATCTGCCCACCTAAGAAAATAATCCTGTCCTTTAACAGACGGGAATAGATGTCATACGAGCGCTCACCTCGGCCCGTTTTTTCTATTACTATCGGTACCAGGTTCTGATTAACTGCCATTTCCAAAAACTCTCCTTATCAATGAATCACCGCCGCTGCGGGACGGCTATTCAATTCAGACTACTTTTTGTCATTCAGCTTCTTTTTACTATCCTTGTCTTTTTTACTCTTGTCTTTCTCTTCCGGCTCGTGCAGGACCTCATCGATAAGCCCATACTCCAGCGCTTCGGCGGCCGTCATGTATTTGTCTCTTTCCGTTTCTTCGGCGATCTTTTCGGCGCTCATACCCGTGTGCTTGGCGAGGATTTCATTTATCATCTTCTTGGCTTTTCCGATCTCCTCGGCCTGAATCTTGATGTCCGCAGCCTGCCCGGTAATCCCGCCCCACGGCTGATGGAGCATCACCTTGGCATGAGGCAGGGCGTGGCGTTTGCCCTTTGCACCGGCCGCCAATATCACAGCCGCTCCCGATTGGGCCCTGCCGATGCAAAACGTCGCAACTGGAGAGCCGACAAAACGCATCGTATCGTAAATCGCCATCGTATCATCCACACTGCCGCCCGGGGAATTGATATAAAGGCTGATTTCCCTGCCGGGCTTATTATTATCTAAGTGCAGAAGCTTCATTATCACTTCCGTCGCCATCGGATAGTTTATCTCACCCACCATGAACACGATGCGGTTCTCTAACAGCAGATCAACAAGCGTCATCTCGCGAGTTCGCTGGTACGACTGGCCCTGCACGCGCTGCTGGATATTCGGCGTAATCTTGTCTTGCGAAAATCTGAAAAACATTAACCTTCCCTTATCAATTCCACATTGTTAGCTGTCAAATTAAACGCACCTACCATATCCCGTCAACAACATTTTTACATACTTATAGCAAATTAAGCAGTCAAAACCCGTTTAATACACTTATATCGGACATTTTCAACAGCCACTTTCCTTTTTTGGGCCCCTTTTTGACCCATCTTCCCCCCTTCCCACCCACTTG
>SDBT01000440.1_pt1 | contig 65828 bp, 38 predicted proteins | sample 2277101 | NCBI WGS metagenome assembly SDBT01 (sample SAMN10404973, study PRJNA504765) | marine sediment metagenome | isolation source: marine sediment core GS10_PC15, 103 cmbsf | place: Arctic Ocean: Southern Knipovich Ridge | collected 2010 | reverse complement strand
TTCATAGCTGAAGTCACTAGGAGCAGTCAAATCAGGAACATCACTATCCACAACAGTCACAATCACTGTGTCTCTAGCTGAATTGCTGGATGTGTCAACAACAACAATAGTGTAGTTGTAGGAACCAATGTTTAGTCCATCAACATTGATTGTTATTGGAACACCAGAAGTCCAAATGCCAGAGGCAATCTCCACATCATCCTTGTAGACAATGTAGGTATCAGGATTAGTGTCTGTAGCAGTCCAGGAGATGTTATGTCCAGTTGTAGTTTCTTCGTAGGTGATATTTGCTGGGTTACCTAGAATAGGTGGAAAGGTGTCTAGAATAGAGTAATTCTCGAAGGATTCTATTAATGGATAACTATCATTATTATTAGAATCCACGTTGTAGGGAATATCTCCAATTCCGTCTCCATCTGTATCAATTCCAACATAGTCGCTCCAGTGATTCCCAAGATAACTAGTGTAGTTATTGTCAAGGTAGGTGTAGTTTATTTCTTCGAAAGAATTCCATATGATTTTGGATGACTGAGCATAGGTGCTGTAGGTGTTATCTATGAAATTATTCAGATAAATATAGTTTGTACCAGTGAAATAACCCGTGTAAATACCGTAGGTGTTATTAAAAACATTGTTGCTGGTTATGGTATTGTTTTTAGCGTAATTCCAGATAGTGACGCCATGTTCATTATTCGAAACATTGTTATTAACTACAATGTTGTCAGAAGAAGAAGGAACACCGTCAGAGGCATAATAGAGAAAAATTCCATCATAATTAGAAGAAACAAAATTGTCTATTATTATATTTCTGGAAGAACGGTGGATACGAATTCCAAATTTATTATCTGTAACATTGACATCTTCTACTCTCACACCCTTTGAGTAAGAGAGTAAAGCTCCTTCGTAATTGCCGGTCAGTGTTAGTCCTCTTACAATTATATTTGTTGAATTCACTATTCCTACATAACCAGCATCGCTCGGTATTTGCTGATTCTCCTTGTTGACCAAATAGTAAATAGGCTTTCCATCTACCTTGTTGCTATTGTCTATGCTATGAATGTATTGATAAAGATCAAAACCGAAAATAGCAAAGTTGTACTGATTTCCCTGTAGCGTGTTATTGGTAAGGGTGTTGTTTCCTCTCGAATAGTACAAAACAATGCCATAGGTATTGTTTCTACAAGTATTATTCGCAACATTGATATTCTCACCAGATAAGAAAATACCCATATAGTTGTTTTCACAGATATTGTTCGTAACGTTAACACTACCTGAGTCATAACCTATCTGAATTCCTCGAGTGTTATTCTTAAAGATATTTTCTGTAATTGTAGAATTTATGCTTGACCAGTAAGTGTGCGTGGAGACACCAATGCTATTATCAGACAGTGTGTTGTTGAAAATTGTACAGTATTTTGCATCAAGATATATTCCTGCGCTTTTAGTCTCTGTTGTCATTCCTGTTGCCCCTTCAACTGTGAAACCATTTATGATTACGTAATCCACAGTTACATTAAAGACATGGTCGTTTGGATCCATCGCTTGAATGATTGTTGTTTCTGCTCCATTGGTTGATTGAATAGTCAGAGTCTTATTAACATCAACATTCTCAACATAGGTGCCTGGATAAACAATAATGATATCCCAAGAAGTAGCGGCGTTCACCGCATCCTGAATTTTTGTGAAATCAGCACCGAAATCATCGTCCACAGTCCATGTAGTGGAAGAAGTCGCAAACATAGTCGTAGGACTTTCAGTAATACTCTCGGTATAATATCCTTTTTCTTGTATTAAAAAAGTAGTCATGCTGACCCACAAGAGTAGGATAACTATACCGATTCCCATTGTTTTTTCTTTCTTTCTTTTTTTCAATATGATCACTCCTTTTTTAGTTTTAAAAGATCTAGCACAAGCCGTCTTTTAAATGATCTGATTATACTATGAAGAAAATAAAAGACTTGTCAACGTTGTGTAGTAATGTGTACATACATGTTTGCCATTTTTTTGCTAGATGAACTTAAATTATAAGACATGTATTACAATAATCTAGAATATTGGAGATTAAATGACAAAACTGCTAACAATATCTCTAAATTGGAAACGTAAAGTGTGCATGTTTAAAATAAGCGGTTGAGATTCATCCAATATAAAAGACAGCTTTAAAGCCGTCTTTCTTTTTCTTTTTTCATTCTGTTGTAGTAAAATGAAAGAATGTTAAAGAAAAAAATATTTTTCAGAAATATTAAATTTTTCTTATTAATTTTGATTATTACTTTAAGCTTTTTTGTATTTGAAAAAATTGAAGCTGGCTCTGCAGATAATGTTTCTGGCTGGGCTTGGTCGGAAAACATTGGCTGGATTAGTTTTAATTCTACAAATTGTGACCAAGACGAGAACGGTTATATTGATATTGTTTGTGGAGGTGATAATTTAACAACTCCAATAGTAAATTACGGAATAAATATTGATTCTTTAGGCGGGGATTTTTCAGGTTATGCTTGGTCGGAAAACATTGGCTGGGTTAGTTTTGAGGCATCAGATGTTTCTGGTTGTCCAGTAAGTCCCTGCCAGGCTAATCTTGATGGTTCGACGAATGAAGTTTCTGGCTGGGCCAGAGTTTTAAATTATGGAGATGGATGGGATGGTTGGATAAGGTTAAGAGATACAAGCTATGGAGTGTCTTGGAATCCTGGCAATCAAGAAATGGAAGGATGGGCTTGGTCAGATGGAATAATTGGCTGGATTAGTTTTAATTGTATAGATGGTGGCTACGACGAATTAACCGAAACCCCTTATAATATTTGTGCAACTTCTGATTATAAGATTATTGCTTCTTTTGCTGGTGTAGATAATGATCCGCCCACTGTTTCAGTTATTTGTCCAGCAACCTGTACTTTACCAGATTGTTCTTGTGATGCGTATGGTCTTTCAGGTGTTTGGCAGGCCACGGATTCAAAAGCTGAAATTTCTTGTTCAGACGAAGGGACGGGTTGCAATGCTGATACTTATCGCTTCAGAGCTTATAGCTCTGACCCAGGAACTTGCTCCACTGATTATGGAACCTATTCTCTTTTAAGTCCTTACACAGTTTCTTCTTATAATTGGTTTTGTGGAGCAGCAAAAGATTTAAATGAAAATGCTGGTTTTTCAGTTCCAATAGAATATAAGGTGGATCAAATTGGACCCAATTCTCAAATACAATCACCATCAGCAGGAAGTTGGCATGATGAAGGTTATTTTCTTCTTGATACTCTAGATGAAGACCCGGGGGGATCGGGAGTGAACCTTAGTTCCTGTGAGTATAAGGTTCTTAATTATGATTCAGGAGGCGTTGAGTCTAAGACCCTTGATTGGACATATAGGGATTGCAGCGACCCTGCTTTAGAAATTACAGTGGGTGAAGGTAAGAATTGTGGATACCAATCTTCAGAGGCTTCGCCCTATAGCTGTTATGTATATGTTCGAGCCTATGACATAGTTGGCAATAAAGGTGAAAGTAGTGAAGGTTATCGTATTGACTGGACAGACCCTTTAGTTGGTGAGATTTCTCCTTTAATTGCTACGCAGGGGGTTAATACAACCTTTACTGCCTCTTTAAACGATCCAGTAGGAAGAATTTCTGGGTGCTGGTTTTATATTGATGGGCTATTTGAAAAAGCAGCTGATTCCATTTTACCTGTGCCTTGTGAGAACGGTGAGGATTGTACTGTTTCGGTTGACCATCAATTTCTTTCCGTTAATACTTATGATGTTCATTTTTCCTGTAGAGATGCTGCAGATCATGTAGTACAGGGAAATTCAGTACCAATAGATGTTATTGAAAGCCATGCGCCAATTATTACCAACTTAAGTTATTTTTCTTCTCATTCTTCTACTCCCGATGAACAATGCACCAATCAATTCAGCTGTTGTACAGAACCAACTACTCAAGCTAATTGTGATGTTAAGTTTAATATTAGCGCTTATGACCCAGACGCCAATCCTTTAACTTATACCTGGGATTTTGATGATGGAACGCCTGATTCAAACGATGAAGACCCCTCTCATCATTACACTAGCGCTAATACTTATAATGTTTTAATTGATGTTTTTGATGGAACAGAACATACTCAAGATACGTTAGTTGTTACAGTTAATAATCCAAGCGTTTCAGTTGGCCTCACTGCTAATCCTTCTTTTGGCACTGATTCTTTAGAAGATGTTGATTTAAGATCTATTGTTAGTGGTTCAATGTTTGGAACCATAAACTATAAGTTTGACTGTACTAATGATGCTAGTTGGGAGTTGGAAGTTTCAGGTCAAAGTATTAATGATTATACTGCTGTTGATGTTTGCAGTTATTTAATGCCAGCTAGTTATACAGCTAAAACTTTTGTTCAAAGAGGAACAGGTAGCGCTGAAGATACTGTTAATATTAATGTAGTAGATTCAGTTTGTACTCCTTTTAGTGAGCAAACTAACTGTACTTCAGTTCAAGGATGTGTTCATACAATCACTTGTCAGGCAGATGCAACCTGGCCGTCTTGTCCAAGCGATGAGTGCACCATAGATAATACTCAAAGCTGTGGTGAGGGAGGAACTCAAACTTGTACTGATTCTTGTGTTTGGGATGTTTGTACTGGAGAAGGTGAATGTACGCCAGGTCCTGATTGTCCTGATTGTTTATGCCCGCCAGACGCTTGCGTGGGCCAGGATTATTATGATTACCCAGACTTTGGAGACTGTACAGGTTCTTATGTTTGTGATACTGGAGTTGAAACAGGGCAGCCTTGTGAGCCAAATATTCTTACCAATGACCCTCAATGCAATGCAGCACCAGTATGTGATTCTTTAGGCGCAGTTCCAGATCAAGGCGTAGCGCCCCTAGATGTATCATTAACTGGTTCAGCTCATGATGATGACGGAACAATATCTCAGTATGGTTTCATTTTTGGAGATGGAGGTTCAAGCACCAGCTCAGAAAGCAATGTTAATCATACTTATAATGATTCAGGTATTTATTGCGCTAAATTAAGAGTTCAAGATAATGATGGAACATGGAGTTCAATTCCCGGCGATTGTCCAGATGTTTGCACTAAACAAATCAATATTAGCGAAAATGATCCTCCTGTAGCTGATGTTTCTTGTGATGCGTCAGGTTGTGGAGCTGGTTCAGCATGTAATGGAAGCTGGATTGCTTATAATAGAAATTGTCAATTTTATTTCTTAAACGATTCTACTGACCCTAATTCAACAAATCCACCTGATGACAACAATGATATTATAAAATCAACTTGGTCAATCTTTTACGAGGGAGGAACTCCTTGGCAGGATCCTTATGTGATTTGTACTGATAATAGTGAAACGCCAGAAAACGAAGGAATATGTGACTTACTGATGCCAGCTTTGCCAGCTAGTCAGGGTTATTACATTACTTTAACGGTTGAAGATGTAAACGGAGCAACTGATAGTTATAGTAAGAATTTTTATGTCAGAAGGGAAATAGCTGCTAATTTTCAATGTTCTTTGGATCCTGAAGAAGGTTGGCAGTCTTGTAGTGGCTTTGTGGCTTCTGAGGAAGAGATGATATATTTTCAAGATACTTCCATACTATCAGAAGGTTCAACGGGAATTAGCAGTTGGAGCTGGACTTTTGAAGACGGAGATCCAGCCACCAGTGACGATCAAAATCCTTCAGCAAGCTTTATGAATATTGATGCTAATTCTGGTGCAGTAGCATTAGACGCTATAGACAACGTGGGAAGAACTGATACAGAACAATATCAATTACAGATTACTATTCCTTTGCCTGAATGGTATGAAGTAGTTCCTTTTTAAACAGGTACCTGCTTATGCCAAAGAATAAAATTTTTGACTTTTTATTATCTTCTAAAAATAACAATATAAGCAATAAGGGTTTTACATTAGCCGAAGTTCTTATTATTATTGCTATTATGCTTTTTCTTTTCTCAATGGTGCTGACCAATTATAATACAGGGGATAAGCAGTTTTCTCTTTATAGGTCAGCTCATGATTTAGCCCAGGACTTAAGAAATGCCCAGGAAATGGCAATGACCGGAAAAACAACTCCTGTTCAATTTGGTGATGATGAGAATTTTCCGGCAGGAGGATATGGGCTTTATTTTGAGAATTATAAAAACTCTTATATTTTATTTGCTGATTGTGACGGTGATAATAAATATGATCCATCGGGGGGAGCTAGGAGATGTGAAGAAGCGACCCTCGACATCCCTTATCCTGAAAAAATCCAAGACCTCTCCTTAGAATCAGGGGTTATAATCTCAAGCCTTAATAATTCTTCATTTCCTTTGACCATTGTCTTTTTTCCTCCTATCCCTGTTATTACAATCAATTCTAATCCTTATAATCATGAAGCAGTTATTAAGCTAGAACTAGGAGGAAAAAGTAAAGTTGTTACTATTAACACTGCTGGGCTTATTGATGTTGATTAAAATAAAATCAAAAAACACAGGATTCACGCTTTTAGAAGTAATCGTAGCGATTTTTATTTTAACCGTGGGGATTGGCGGTTCTTTTTCTTTGATTCAACAAACTATTTCTACTGTTTCAATGATTCAGTCGAGGCTGATTGCTGCTTATTTAGGTCAGGAAGGGATAGAAATAGTCAGGAACATAAGAGATAATAATTGGCTTGAACAGAGAGGATCTTTTCAAAATCCTCCCCTGCCTGTATGGAATTATGGCATGAGTGGCTGTCAGGGTCCTATTAGTTGTTGTGAGGGTGATTATAAAACAGATATGCCAACTCCCTTAACTTCTGTGGTTGGGTGTGACTTTAATAATCTTAGCGACCTTAATATTGACAGCGATGGTTTTTATAGTTATTTACCTGGTACACCAACAAAATTCAAGAGAAAAATTTTCATTGATCTAATAGAAGATAATAAGATGAAAGTAGTGGTTATAGTTCAATGGAAAGAAAAAAATAAAATTTATGAAGTTGAGGTTGTAGAACATATAACTAACTGGTATGAAGAGCATAGGCAGTAAAACATAGAACATAGACTATGAACCAAAAAACACAAAAAGCATATACTTTAATTGAAGTTTTAATAGCTGTAGCGATTTTTTTTACTGTTATTGCAGGGCCAACTGGCCTTTTTGTTTCTTCGTTAAAAAGTCAAAACAGGATTCTTAGTGTAAGAGAAATTATTGATAACAGTTCTCATGTTTTTGAGTATATGAGCAGGGCTCTGAGAATGGCAAGAAAAGAGCTAGATTGTGGTCCGGAGAAAGATGCATGCACTTGTTTAGAGGATAGTAGTTATGGTTCTAATTATGAAATTACATATGGAGGCAGAGGAATAAAGTTTAACAATTTTCAGCAGCCGTCTGTTTGTCAGGAATTCTTCTGGGATACAGCTGATAATCGCCTTAAAGAATCAAAAGATGGAGCAGAACCAATTGCTTTAACATCTGATGATTTAGAAGTTGTTTCATTTAAATTTGAAGAATTTGGTTTAAATCAAGACGATAATATTCAGCCACGAATAACAATTTTTCTTGAACTAACTAAGAAGAACCAAACAGAGCCTCCGAAAATAAGAGTTCAAACTACAGTTTCTCAAAGAAATTTAGATGTCATGTATTAAGCTTCTTGTAAAAGATTATAAAACCTTATAAGTTTTTATGACGCATAATTTTAAATCACAACAAGGCATTGCAGTTTTATTTGCCGTATCAATTTTGAGCGTTGTGCTAGGTATTGGTTTGGGCATAAGTGCTATTTTGGTAAAACAAATGAAAGCAATCAGAGGAGTCAGTTATTCAGTAGCTGCTTTTTATGCTGCTGACAATGGTATTGAAGAAGTTTTGTTAATGATAAGTCCATTGGATATTCCAAAGACACAACTAAATGAAGCAGAATATGAAGTTATTGTAAAAGACAGTGAGGATCCATATTGTGATGCTGTTAATTTTTGTATAACATCAGTTGGGAGTTACAAGGGGACAAAAAGAGCTATTGAGATTCAATATTAAAAACGCTATATTATGTAATGCTACATTATATAGTATAGTATCAAGCTATGAAAAAAGAAGAGGCAAGAGAAAGAATTGATAAGTTGAAAAAACTCATTAATCATCATCGTTATTTGTACCATGTTTTAAACAAACAGGAGATTTCTGATGAGACTTTGGATTCCTTAAAACACGAACTTTATAAATTAGAACAGCAATTTCCTGATCTTATATCAGCTGATTCTCCTACTCAGAGAGTAGCTGGTAAAGTTCTGGAAGGGTTCAAAAAAATCAGGCATAAAACCCCCATGCTTTCTATAGAAGATATTTTTTCTGAAAAAGAATTAGAAAATTGGCAAAAATATTTGAAGAGAATAACAGACCAGGAATTCGAGTATTTTTTAGAGCCAAAAATTGATGGGTTTGCAGTGACTTTAGTCTATGAAAATGGAGTTTTAATCAGAGCTGCAACAAGAGGCGACGGCAAAGTTGGTGAAAATGTTACCCAAAACATCAAAACAATTGAAAGTATTCCTTTAAAATTGCAAATTATTTCTTTAAATAAAAAAAATAAAAAAAATACTCAAAAATTAAAAGAATTAATTAAAAAAGAATTAATTGAAATTCGGGGCGAAGTTTATATGGAAAGAAAAGATTTTGAAAAATTAAATAAAGAAATAAAAAAAAGAGGAAAAAAAACATTTGCTAATCCAAGAAATTTAGCAGCTGGTTCAATTCGCCAGTTGGATCCAAAGCTCGCTGCTTCACGTCCTTTAAAATTTTTTGCCTATGATGTTATTACTGATTTGGGCCAAAAAACACATGCTCAATCTCATCAAATTTTAATTTCTCTGGGGTTTAAAACAGACACAGGTAGGGTTGCTAAGAGCCTTGATGAGGTCATAAGATACTGGCAAGATATTTCAAAAAAAAGAGAAAGCTTTCCTTTTCAAATAGACGGAGTAGTGATTAGTGTGAACAACTCTCTAGTCTTTAAAAAATTAGGTGTAGTTGGGAAAAGTCCAAGAGGTATTAGAGCGTTTAAATTCCCGCCTAAAGAAGCGACGACTATTATAAGAGGTATAAAGATTCAGGTTGGAAGAACCGGAGCCATAACCCCTGTAGCTGTCTTAAAACCGATAGAAATTGATGGTGTGACAGTTTCTAGAGCTACCTTGCATAATGCCGATGAAATTGAGAAATTAGACGTAAAAATCAATGATACAGTCTCGATTGTCAGGGCAGGAGATGTAATACCAGCAGTGGTTAGGGTTTTTAAAGAATTACGAACAGGCAAAGAAAAGAAGTTTAAAATGCCTCAAAAATGTCCTTCTTGTAGAGCAAGGTTGGCAAGGTCTGAAAAAGAGATTGTCTGGCGCTGTCCAAACAAAAATTGTTTTGCCAGAAAAAGAAAATACTTCCAACACTTTATTTCCAGAAAAGGCTTTGATGTCTCTGGTCTTGGTTCTAAAATCATTGATAGATTGATTGAAGAAGGCTTAGTTTTTGATCCAGCTGACTTGTTTGAAATAAAGGAAAAAGACATTCAATCGCTTGAAAGGTTTGCTGAAAAATCTGCTCAAAATTTGATATCAGCAATTCAGTTAAAAAAGAAAATTACTTTAGCAAAATTTATTTATGCTCTAGGAATTAGAAACGTAGGGGAGCAAACTGCTCATGATTTAGCTGTGCATTTTGGTTCCGTCGAAAATTTAAAAAATGCTTCTTTTGAAGACTTAGAAAATATTAAAGATATCGGATTAATAGTAGCAAAATCAATTCATGTATTTTTTAAAAATAAAAATAATTTAAAATTTATTAAAAAATTAAAAAAAATAGGAATAAAGATTGAAATTTCTAAAATTAAAATTAAAATTAAAAAACAAAAATTAAAAGATTTAACCTTTGCTTTGACAGGTTCTTTGAGCGTAATAACCAGAGATGAGGCTCAAGAAAAAATCCGTTCCCTGGGTGGTAAAATATCTGGCTCAATCTCTAAGAAAATAGACTATTTAGTGGTGGGTAAGGAGCCAGGTTTCAAGCTCGAAAAGGCAAAAAAAATTGGTACTAAGTTGCTCTCAGAACAAGAGTTTTTAAAAATGATAGAATAGCTCTAAGGCAGCAAACTTTTTTATAGTATTATGAATTTTCTTCTTTCTCATTTTAAAAAACTAGACCGGACTTTAATACTTATTGTGCTTCTTTTGATTGGCTTTGGTTTTGTATCAATTTACAGTTCTTCCTTAGGCAGAAATGATTTTTTAAACTTTAAAAAACAAATCATTTTCTTTTTGATGGGATTTATTTTAATGTTTTTAGTAAGTTTTTTCGATTGGAGAACACTACAAACAGATCCTTATTTAATCTTAGTTCTCTATTTTTTATCTACTGTTTCACTTTTGGGAATCTTCTTCTTTGCTCCAGAAATCAGGGGGGTTCAGGGTTGGTATAAAATAGGCCCGATTGTATTTGATCCCATAGAGCCAATGAAAATCATTTTGATAATTTTATTGGCAAAGTATTTTTCAATGAGACACGTTGAGATATATAGAATCATTCATATCGCGATATCTGGTTTGTATGTTTTGATTCCTTGTCTTTTGATCTTTTTTCAACCAGACTTGGGTTCAGTTTTGGTTTTAGTGAGCTTGTGGATAGGTATTTTGCTTATTTCAGGCATTAAATTGCGTCATTTTTTAATTCTATTATTATGCGGACTTCTAATCCTGGCTTTAAGCTGGTCTACTATTTTAAAGGATTATCAAAAGGAAAGATTATTAAGCTTTATTAAGCCTCAGCTATCGGATCCACTTAAAATTGGCTGGAATCAGAGACAAGCAGAGATTGCTATAGGGTCTGGCGGTATATGGGGGCAAGGAATTAACAGTGGTTCTCAAACACAACATGGTTTTTTACCTGAACCTCAAACTGATTTTATATTCTCTGCTATTGCTGAAGAGTTAGGATTAATAGGAGTTGGGGTTTTGTTGTCTCTTTTTTCAATTTTTATATGGAGAATTTGCCAAATTGCTATTAGAACTGATTCAAATTTCTCTCGTTTATTTGCTTCTGGTTTGAGCATTTTAATACTTTCCCAATCCTTTATTCATGTTGGTATGAATCTCGGCATTCTTCCAATAGTTGGAATTTCTCTGCCTTTGGTGAGTTATGGAGGTTCGGGTTTATTAGCAATTTTTGTAGGACTAGGTATTTTGCAAAGTATTCACATACAATCAAGTTAGAGTATCGGATTAAACCGATATAAGAAACAGTATCGGATTGAGGAAAAAGTTATTCACAAAAGAGTGCTTGACACTCTTTTTTGTTTAAAAGATAATAGACTAATCAGAGTTTTTTAAAATAAAAAAAAGAAGGCCCCCAATGATGATGTATTTTTTGGTTGCCTTCTTTCTATAAAAATAACAGATTTAAACATTTTGTCAACCCTTATTCTCTATTTTTCATAATAATTTATTTTCTTTCGTGGATAAAAAAAATCAAAAACAAAATAAATATATAACTCTCAAGCAAGCAGCACAATATTGTGATTACTCACAGGATTATTTAAGTTTGCGAGCAAGACAGAGAAAATTAAAAGCAGTAAAGTTCGGAAAGAACTGGATGACAAAAAGGGAGTGGCTGGAAGAATATTTAAAAGAACCAAGCAATTATATTTCTTTGAAGCAAGCAGCACAATATTGTGATTACTCACAGGATTATTTAAGTTTGCGAGCAAGACAGAGAAAATTAAAAGCAGTAAAGTTCGGAAAGAACTGGCTCACGAGAAGAGAATGGTTAAAAGATTATTTGGCAGAAAACCGAAAACATATAAAGCAGTTGGAAGAATTTCAAATAACAGAGGAACCAAAGGCTTTAGAGGAACCTACGCCATCAACATTAATTCCGCTTATTACTAAAATGCTCCGTACAGGAGTTTTGTCAGTTTTGATACTGACCCTTTTAGTATCTGGAGCCACAGCTGGCAGAAATCTGTTTTTTGAGAACTTTCTTCCGCATGTAATTAAAGTTCATGAAATATCTGGTAAATTTATTAACAATTTAGTTTTGCCAATAATCGAAAGTTCTCCAGCATTGAAAAGCGTTGTTTTAAATATTGCAGCAGTTCAAGAAACAGCATCTGATATTTTCGAAGATTATTTTTCCTGGCTTGGAAATTCTTTTGGATCAATATCTTCAAAATTAATTAAAACTTATCTTGTTATTCATGATTCTTTTGATGAAGGAACGAAACAAGGACTGGAAGTAATGAAAGACTTTTTCTCTTATCTCTCGAGTGGAATCAAGGGTTTCTTTTCTTACTTTCCAGAAGTAATTAAAAACTTTTTTTCTCGGGGAGAAATTCCAAGAGATGGACTTTTAACAGAACAAGCATTTATAGAAACAGAAGAAAGGTTGACTGAGAAATTAATCCAGGCTTTCCAACAGGGCTTTGAAAAGCTGCAAAAAGAAGGAATACCATCAAAAGAAATAATAAGAGAAATCAGAATAGAACCAATAAAAGAAATAACAAAAGTAAAGGAAATAACAAAAGAAGTAATAACAATAGATTCAGCAGCGCTCGTCCAGTTAAGGTCTGATATGCAGTATGTTCAAGCAGAACTAGCCAATAGATTACTTACGCCAGGAGGAGCTATTACCCAGCAGATCTATGTTAGAGGACCCATCCAATCGCTTAAACTATATCGAGACAACGATGATATACTTTTGTACACTTTAGGTTCAGGCAACATCGTTTTATCAGCTGCCACTGCCTTACAGCTTAGTGGGGGCCAGGTAATCATAGATTCAACAAGCGTATCAAATCCTTTAATATATTTAGCTGATGAAACAAGAATTGATGGGCCTTTGACAGCTCAAAGAATAACTTTAAATGCTCCATCTGGCTATGTTGGAAAAGTGTTAGATGTTCAATCAGATGGTGATTCTAAATTCTCAGTAGAAAGCACTGGCAATGCTACTTTAATTGGTGATTTTACTATAACAGGTGCTTTATCAGTCACAGGCAATCAAACTTTAAATGGAATAGTTTCCTTGACTGCTTCATCTACATCACCAGTCTTAACAGTTACTCAAGAAGGTTTAGGTTATGGAGCTATTATTACTGGTGGTTATGTTGGGATTGCTACTTCTACTCCATCTGCTCAATTAGCGGTAGCTGGTGATATTTTAGGTTCTGGAAACATTATTTTAACTGGGACTGCAGCCTCTACCTTTGCAGGACCTCTCCAGATTACCACTATTACTCAGCCTCAACTTGTTGTCAGATATGATTCAACAAATTATCTTACAGCTTCTGTTTCTTCAACCGGTCTTACTAGTTTAGTTTCAACTGGCGGGCTTAATTTGACAGGTGCTGGTTCTTCTGTTTGGCAAACAACTAATTATGGGAGTTTAACCATTCAAAGCGCCAGCTCAACTGAAATTGTATCTGGTGATACCTTAACTGCCAGTTCAACAGCTGAAATGATTTTTGCTACAGCTGGTCAGGAAAGAATCAGACTTGATACTTCAGGAAGATTGGGCATTGCTACTACGACACCGAGCTACGAACTCCATGTCTGGGGCTCAGCTGGTTTTGGCACTTCCACAATTCCAACATTGTTTGTTGATTCAGGGACAGGCAGAGTTGGTATTGGGAAGACGGCACCAGAGTCGAAGTTGCATGTTTATAGTAGTGGAGATACTGGAGATATTCGAGTAGAAGATGCTTATCCTCAATTGCTTTTACAAACAACTAACGACGCTAATTATGGTGCTTTGTCTTTTGTAAATACATCTGATGCCACGAGAGGTTATGTATTATATGATTTCAATTCGGACTTTATGGCATTTAGAACTGCTGGTACAGAACAGGTGAGAATAGATAATCAAGGCAACGTCGGCATCGGGACGACAGGACCTACTTCCTTACTTGAACTCTATAAACTAGGTTCTACAGGTTCCAATCCTGTCTTGACTATCACTAATGCTTCAACCACAGCTGACATTGACCCCACCTTAGCTTTCAGAAAAGCCAGTACTGATGAATGGAAGATATATATGGATGATTCTGATTCTGATAAATTAAAGATTGCTACTACCACAGCTGATGTTTTGACTATTGACCAATCAGGTAATGTTGGCATCGGCACAACAAACCCAAGTAATCCTTTAGAAGTTATTGGAAATGCAAATGCAATTCGATTTGGAGATCAAGATAATGTTGCTAACACAGGAATTCTTGTTGCTGGTTCAACATTTTATGGTTTTAGAGATGGAGACGGAGCCGATACATTAACAATCTTGCAATCAAATGGTAATGTCGGCATCGCCACTACAACCCCGAGCTATAAACTACATGTTTGGGGCTCAGCTGGTTTTGGCACTTCCACAACTCCAACATTGTTTGTTGATTCAGGGACAGGAAGAGTTGGTATTGCTTCTTCTACTCCTATTGAAGCTTTGACTGTTCAGGGAAACATCTTTGGCACTGGAAGTTTAACTATTAGTGGACATTTAATGCCTACTGATCCAAGGACTCAGGATATTGGTTCTGATGACTATGATTGGCGGGATCTATATGTAAACAGTGTTTATGCTAACAACATTAATGCAGCTAGTTCAACAATAGCTGGAACATCAGCTGGGACATTCACAATTAACTCTGACGCAACAGCTGATGCTACTTCAAGCTTAAGGTTTTACCGAGGAACAGAGAGCCCTCATGCTTTATTGGCTTGGGACGCAGGATATGATCGTTTTAATCTTAATTTCCCGCTTTATCTTTCTGTAACTGGCGATATTACTGCTTCAGACGCCTTAACTCTTTATTCTGGCAATGGTTTAGATATTACTCTTGATTCAGCTGGCAAGATTATTCTTTCTGATAACACTGATATTAATGCTAATCTTGATGTTTCTGGCAGTCTGACTATAGGTAGTGGTGCTGATCAATTCTATATTGACAGTTCAGGCAATGCCACTACCACAGGTGTATTCTATGCTGCTGCCTTTCGTTCTGATTCTGATGACGCCACTATCAGAAAATCAGGCGACCAGATAGTGAGAGGGGTAGTTCCAATTTTTGGTTTTGATTTACCAGCTAGAACAGCTTCAAGCTCTTATACTCAAGTTTCACGCTATATTGAAAACGATGCTTTCCCCAGCGCTTATTCTGGCACTGTTCGAAAATATAAGTTTGCCATCAGATATGCTGATGCTACCACCACTATTGCTTCAATGTGGCAAATAGCTACTTCTACGGATGCTTCTTCTTTTACTTTTACTGTTCCATTTTCAGATACCACTGATTTAGCTAAAGGCAATGCCTATATCACTGATACTACTAGCCTTCCTGCATTACCCTGGCGATTAGATGTTAAGACTGGCGGCTCTGGTGGCTACTCAATTCAGGTTTACGACATAGTTTTAATCGCTGTTGATGAGGTTAATTAAATTCTATGAAAAGAAATTCTAAAAAATACAAACTGCCAAACATTACTACAGTTTTTATAATGATTCTTGGTTTAATCATTATCTATTTTATATTTCAAGGTCAGGAAGCAAAGGCTGAATGGTTTAATGACAACTGGATGTACCGTCAGCGGGTAGATATTACCAATTCTGGCTCAGCCACAACAGATCAATATGTCAAAATTACTATTGACACTGCTTCTCTTATTTCAGGTGGCAAGCTTCAAAGCGATTGTGACGACATACGAGTCACCAATCACAACGGAAAACTACTTACTCACTTTATTGATGGAGATTCTGATTACGACTGCAATGAAAATGACACAGCACTTTATGTTCTTGTTGATTCCATCCCAACTTCTAACGTAGATGTTTATGTTTACTATGGTAGTTCCTCTGCGAATAACGCCGAGCCTAGATTAGGCACCAATGAACACCCAGCAATCTCCTGTCGCAACATTCTAGAACATAGAAGTGACAGCAGTGGCGACGGCTCTTACTATATTATCCCTTCTGGTAATCTTTCCGATAAAATTCAAGTTACCTGCGATATGACCATAGACAGCGGTGGCTGGATACTGGCTTTTCATGGTCTTGCCTCAGAGGCGATGGTGCTTGATACCACCAATGAAAGCGTTAAACTGAGCAACGATATAATCTTCAATGATATTCGTATGGAAGGCGTTAATTTCAATTTTGATGTCACCACCACCGTTACGGAAACCGCCCAACTATCAAGCACGATTCCTCAATATTATTATGAAGTTGACCAAGAACCTGATGTTGACAGCCCAAAAGTTAATTTTCATGACCTTGATGGCAACCAGGATGTTTTATTGTCTGACAATTACTTTATGTTTGGCTACGGCAACTCTTGGCGCGTTTTTTACACTTGTATAAACGTTAGTAGCATTAACTCTTTATACATCGGAGGCTACACGCCTACTTGCACCCCTAGAAGTTCGTTCGTATCAACTGATGTTGGCTGCAATGGAGACGGAGATAATTACTGCTCTAACGCTCGAACCACAACTCCAGTTGATAGCGGACTCGGCCTTTCTTTATACGGATATCAAGAAACCAAAGTTTGGCTTAGAGAGAACGATATTATCCTAAATATTGACCAATCTGCTGGTTCGCCTACTAATGAAGAGAAAAGTCCTGGTCCAGTAGCTTATTGGAAGTTTGATGCCGGTTACGGAGCCGTCGCGTTTGACGCGATGAGGAACAACGACGGCACTATTTCCGGCGCTGTGTGGCAAAGTGAGGATCAATGTATTTCTGGTAAATGTCTTTATTTTGATGAATCTGGAGATAATGTTAACTTGGGTTCTAATAATGAATTAACAAATAATATTAGTGATATAACGATCAGCGTCTGGGTAAGATTAAATGCTGAATTAGGCACAGTAAGTGACAATTATGAAATAGTTTCTAATGAAAGTTATCAAAATTATGGATATTTGTTTCGAGTAGAAAATTCTACTTCTCAAAGCATTTCAGGTAAAATTCATTTAAGATTTAGTCAGTCCGGTTCAGCAACTGCAATTACTGCCCCTTCTGAGACATTTCCTAATGACCATGGGTGGCATCATTTAGTCGGTATTAAAAATGGTTCAACAGGAAGAATTTATTTAGATGGCAAATTAGTTTATACAGGTTCTGGTTTGTCAAATCCGGTTAATTCATCAGCTAGTACGTATATTGGAGGAGGCGGTCAGTTATGGAACGGTTTTCTTGATGAAGTCAAGATATATCTCTATGCCCGTTCAGCAGCGCAGATTAAAGCAGATTATTTATCTGGTTCTGCTGGAACTGGTGGCTCTGCTGCTAGCGTTAGCTTTGGCGCAAAACCGCAAAAATGGCTTTCTGATGGTTTGGTTGGCTACTGGAAGATGGATGAGAGTTCTTGGGGTACACCCAATTGTTCTGATGAAGTCGTTTTTGACTCCTCTGGCAATGGCAATAACGGTAAAGCTTGCCCAGCAACAACTGGTCCTACCGGGGGTGTGGCTGGAAAATTTGGAAATACAGGAGATTTTGACGGGAGCGATGATTATGTGAGGGTGGTGGATAGTGCGAGTTTGGATATTACTAATGCAATTACGGTAGAAGCGTGGTTCAGGTTTGATGATACGCCAGCTGATTGGGATACAATAGTTGCTAAAGGGAATCAAGGATCTAATGATCATATGTGGATGTATTATAGATCTAACAGATTTAATTTTGAGCTTGGAAATGAAACTACTAGATGGGCTCAGGGTTTTTCAATAACTCCAACATTAGGAACGTGGTATCATTTTGTTGGAACTTATGATAGTGAAACCGAAAAATCTAATGTATATCTTAATGGTGTTGCTGATACAGAAGAAACTCGTGCAGGTTTTGGAACAATCGGAACTAATGCATACGATTTAACTATTGGTAAGTCATCATATACTGACCTTTACTATTTTCCAGGTGTAATCGACGAAGTCCGCGTCTACAACCGTGCCCTATCTTCCAAAGAAGTTCGTGATCTTTATAACTGGGCGCCAGGACCAGTCGGTTATTGGAAAATGGATGAGACAAGTGGAACGACCGTAACTAACTATGGCTCTTGTTCAGACTGTAACGGCACCTCTGCCAACATTACCTCCACAATTGGAAAAATAAACAGATCCTATAACATGCAACCTTCAACAAGTGACTATTGGTATATTCCTACAAACTCTACTCTGGACGTTGATCAAGGTTTTACAGTTGAAGCGTGGGCATATCATGATGTTAATGTTCTTGACTACGGGATTATAGCCAATAATACAGTCGAAAACCAATTTAATATCTATCACTCGGGAACAGAAGTTAATGTCTTGGGTTTAAGTTTAAGTAGTGGAGGTTCTGTTGGTATCAACGAATGGTTCCATGCCGTAGTCACTTACGATGGCACGACTTACACGCTCTACCTCAACGGTATCGCTGTGGGAATAGACAGCAGCACTGGAGCAAGAAACTTTTCCGGTTGCTGGGTTTTCGGACAAGAAATAGACGGTGCTGGCTCATGTACTTCCGGCTTTGATGCTGATCAAGCTTGGGATGGCAAAATTGACGAAGTCCGCATCTACAACTATGCCCGGACACCAAAACAAATTATTGAAGATATGAACGCCGGCCATCCAGCTGTTGGCTCACCGATTGGGAGTGCCTTACTCTATCTGAAGCTTGATGAAGGATATGGCACTACTGCTTATGATTTTGGATACAACGGCGATAATGGTGATTTAACAGATGGCCCAAGCTGGATAAATAACGCTAAATTTGGAAAAGGAATTGATTTAGATGGCTTAAATGACCGGGTTCAAGGCTTTACCTCTAACCCTTTTGAATACACAGGTGACGACTTAACTTTATCTATCTGGGTTAATCAAGATTCAGGGGAGACAACTTCTGGATATATAATTTCCAAACCCTGGAATTCAAGTGGACAATATAACTACCAACTCGTCCTAAATAGCAACGATACTTTAACCTTTTCCCTCCTTGGAAGTTCAAGTTGGAGCACAGCAACGACTGATACTTTATCAACAGGCATCTGGACACATCTTGCCGTTACTGTAGAGGGGGTAACAAGTGCGGTCAAAATTTACAAAGATGGTAAAGTTATCAAATCGGATACTCACAATATCACTGGTTGGACACCTTCTTCTGGAGATGCCAACGTTTCGTTATGTATTGGTTCTTTGTACCCTTATAGTGGGGGTTGGGGAGGAAATACAGGTTTCTCTTTTGATGGCAAAATTGATGAAGTAAAAATCTATAATTTTGCCCTAACCGAAGACGAAATCAAGCTTGATTATAACCGGGGTACAGCTGTATTGTTAGGAGCAATTTCTACTGATTCTTCTGGCAATCCAGATTGGTCTTCTGAACGCGCATACTGTATCCCTGGCGATACTACCTCCTGCTCTGCTCCAGTTGTTGAGTGGAAGTTTGATGAAAAAGCAGGAACGAGTGCCAATGATACCAGCGGTAATGGGAATACCGGAACGCTTTATAATATGGAGGCAGACGATTGGCGATCTTCTGCCGGATGTATACATGGCGGTTGCGTTAATATTGATGATACTTCAGATGAATCCATTGAAGCACCTCACTCAGCAGAATTAAATCCTCCTTCGCTTACTGTTGAAGGTTGGTTCAACCTTAGAGATCGTTCGGACAGACATATATTAATAGTAAAATGGTATGGTTATAGTCTGGAAATTAATTCCAGTGGCTACCCATATTTTAGACTGCGTGATATTACACCAACAGATTTGGTGTCAACCCAGGCTCTCACATGGGGACAGTGGCACCATATTGCAGCTAGTTTTGATAACACTACAAAAGAAAGAAAGGTATATATAGATGGCAAAGAAACAGCAAGCGAAACAGCCAGTGGTACAATCACCTACCAAAGTAATGCTTTTAGAGTCGGCTACTCTGGCAATTATATGGATGGTCTCGCAGATGATGTTCGTGTTTATGATTACGCCCGCACCCCAGCCCAAATTGCTTGGGATTATAACCGCGGTGGGCCTGTTGGATGGTGGAAGTTTGACGAAAACCAGGGAATGACGGCCTATGATGCCTCTGGAAACTCTAATAATGGGACTCTTGAAGCCTCAATGACTTCAGGTGATTGGGTTGAGGGGAAATATAATACTGCTTTGGATTTTGATGGAGGAGATGATTATGTTTCAATTGGTAATCCTTCTGAACTTAATATAACTAGTGAAATTACTTTATCAGCTTGGCTTAAAACAAACGAGGCTAGTGGATCCAAAACAGTTGTTTCTAGAGGATACGCGTATATGATAAATGCTTACTATGATCCAGGGATAGTATTCTATGGACACGATGGTACTGACTGGACAATTTGTAATGTTTCTTGGGATAGTGGTTGGACTGACAATTGGATATTTTTAACAACAGTTATTAGGCCTTATACTGACGGATGGACAATTAAAGGATATGTAAATGGAGTGGAAAAATGTTCGGGAACTCATAGTAGCTTTGATGGTCCACGTGACACAAGCGAATCAGTATATATTGGAAGCTTGAATGGAACAGGGCGGTACCAAAATGGTCAGATTGATGACGTTAGGATTTACAACTATACTTTGACCCAAGAACAAATTAAGAATGTAATGAACCAAGGCGCGGCAATTAGATTTGGCCCAAGTGAAGGGTCGCCTTAATTTTCAATTCTCAAAACTATGAAAAGAAATTCTAGAAAATTTAAAATAATGAAAATGGCGAATCTTTTCCTTGCTATTTTGCCTGGTTTAGTTGTGGCTGGTCTGATTTTTGGCGCCAATATTTACTATAACTTGGATACTCAACAGATAATCATGGAAGAGATAACTAAAATAAGCAATCACCTGTTAGAAGCAACAGCTGGTTTTACTGTTTCTGGAGGAGCTACTTCAATTTCTGGAACAGGAGCTACTGTTAATCCTTCAGGGGCAATTACTTTGACAGCTGGGACAACTTCTGTCTGGAAGACAGATTCTGGTGCTTTAACAATTCAGTCAGCTGATACTTTAACTGCTACTTCAACCAATGAAATGATTTTTGCTACAGCAGGTCAGGAGAGAATGAGAATAGATACTTCAGGCAATGTTGGTATTGCTACCACAACTCCTGCTCATCCATTAGTAGTAAATAGTGCAGCCTCAAATGCTTTTGTAGTTCAGAGTGATGGTAAGGTGGGAATTGGGACGGCAGGGCCAACCTCTAAATTGGATGTTGAAGGAACTACTTCAATTAATTGGCAATCTTCAGCGGAAAGTTATGGATTGGTAACCCTAGGTACATCTGGCAGCGGCGGTTCTCTATTTGTTCATACTCCTAGTTTTAGTTCAATTTTTAGTTCAGGCTTTGGGGTTGATGGTTCTTATTCTGGGGGGAAATCTGTAATAAATCTTAAGGCTTTCGGAACTAAATCTGGTGGACCTTACAGTTCAGAAATGGCGTTATATACCAGCGATGAGGGAGTAATATATGAGAGGATAAGAATAGATAATCAAGGCAACGTTGGCATCGGAACCACGGATCCAGCTTCTCTGCTAGAACTCTACAAACTAGGTTCTACTGGCCCCAACCCTGTCTTAACCATCACCAATGCTTCAACAACCATTGACATAGATCCTACTATTGTCTTCAAAAAAGCCAGTACTGATGAATGGAAGATATATATGGATGATTCTGATTCTGACAAGCTAAAGATTGCTACTACTACTGCTGATATTTTTACTCTTGATCAGTCAGGCAATCTTCAGATTGATGGCAACCTAACGGTTAGCGGTGCTGGATTCAGTAACTTTTCGGGCGACTTAAATGTTAGGGGCGGCGCAGTTCAATTCTATTCGACTGAAGCTGCAAAGACTGATGTTAGGCTTACCTTTAACGTGGCTGATGCCGACAAGTCGTTGATATACAACTATGATGAATCGGGAACAACATTCCACGACATTAGTATTGGGGGTCCGACTGGTACTGGTCTTTTAATAACGAGTACCGGTAATGCTTCACTACTTGGTGATCTGACAGTTACTGGTGGGGTAATTAGGATAGATTCAGGAATAGCAGAACCTCAATTTTTACAGATTGATACTGGTACTAGAACTTGGCAAGTCATAGTCGATAATAGCCCAGAATTTCTTGGGTTTTACGATGGTGCTACTTATCTCCTAACACTTCATGGCGGGGGGGATATTGATATATCAACAGATTTGAATATTGAAAAAACTGTTGTCGATGGAAACCCGTTCGTCAGCTTAGGTAAAGATGCCAATGACAGAATAGTCATTCAGAGTTATTACAACACAGGAACCACAGAACTTGATGTTGTTTCTTTCACAACTGCTTCGACTGGTGCTGGAGCCAATGACGGAAGAATTTATTTTGCTTCCGATGGTAATGCTGGTCTACTTATAAACCCAGATCAAAGCGTTCAGTTTTATGGTTCTTTGACGGGAATTACTGATTTGACAATGAGCGGAACAACTTTTTCTGCTTCTTCAGCTACAGCTTCATTTAGCCAACTTAATGTGACAGGAACCACTACCTTGGCTACTTCTGAAGGCAGGGTTGGCATTGCCACCACTACGCCTTCTTATGAGCTTCATGTCTGGGGCTCAGCTGGTTTTGGCACTTCCACCACACCCACATTATATGTTGATTCAGGGAATGGAAGAGTTGGCATCGGCACTACGACACTAACATCAAAACTTCATATAGAAACATCAGCTTGGAATAATAGTGAAGTGCCGCTGGTTTCCATAATCAATATGGATAGCGACGCTGTTGATAGTAGGGCGTTATTTGTTAGAGGAGGAGCTGATAATACACAGCTTACCATTGAAGTTCAAGATTGGACTGGGAATACTGATTTTGTAATAACAGGACTTGGTAACGTCGGCATTGGGACAACGCCTTTTCAGAGACTGACAATACGTCACGGGCATTATATAGCTTGGCCAACCGTAGCAGAACAAGCCAATTCAAGAAGTTGGGGCATAAGAAACGATTATGATAATTTCGGCGATTTCTCAATAAGAAGCTCTGATGCTAATGACAATACATTGGATACGACCAGGTTGGTGATTAATAAAGACGGCAACGTCGGTATCGCTACCACAACACCAGCATATCCCTTGGTTGTTAATAGTGCTTCAGCTAACGCCTTCATAGTTGATTCTTCTGGTAATGTGATTGTGGCTGGTGACTTGACAGTTTCTGGCAACGATATCAAGGACTCTGGTGAGAATATCATGATTTCCTTTAATGGAACTGACGAAATTGATGTTCTTGGATATGTGGATGTTTCAAAGGCAACCACAAATGCAACCAAAGCTTGGATTGATTTAGACTATGACCATACTGCTTCTGTGAATGGAAGTTATTACAATACAGGACATTATGTTTCTATGCAACCCGTTGTCAATACAGGAATAAGTGATACTGGATATGAACGTGGTTTCTTTGCTTCAATGCTTACAGCCAGTACACAGACAGGAACTCTCAAAGACCTGATAGGAGTTGGAGTGCAAGTAGGTACCTATACGGATTCAGAAATGACAGTCACAAATGCTTATGGAGTTAACATAGCGCCGTATCATATAAGTGGAGCAATAACCAACTATTATGGTTTTTACCATAACATCCCAGCTCAGACAGCCTCGGTAACCAATAGCTACGGTGCGTATATCAGAATGCCCGCTACTTATGCTGCACTTGGGAATGAAGCGGCTGGATATTTCTCTGGTGATGGCAGAAGCGTTACTATTGCTAATACGAATTATGCGATTAGTGCTACTGGCGATGTTAATTTCTTGGGAAATCTGAGCGTAACAGCAACTACTACTTTAGCTACTACTGAAGGCAATGTTGGCATCGGGACGACAAGTCCGACAACAGGAAAATTAGTAATCAATAATGGTAGTGTTGATATAGCTTCATTTGATGGTTCAACAATTGGTCTTAAATTGGCAGGCAATCTTATAACTGCAAATGCGGCAGAAATCAATTATCTTGACGGTGTTACTGGTGTAGGCATAGCGAATGATAACTTAATGCTTGTTGATGATGCTGATGCTGCTGATAATGATTATGCTAAATTTACTACTAATGGACTTGAGGGTAGAAGCTATAAAGAAGTATTAGATGATTTAAGTGGAAATTATTTGACTTTGACTACAGGGCTTTCTGGTGCACCTTATTTGCGTGCTAGTCAACTTAATAACTTATTTTATGCTGCTGATAAAAGATTTACGATCACGAAAACAGGCACTACAATTACATATACTCCTTCAGGTTTATTCGACAATGATTACGAAGATATTCCTGTAAAAATAGGAGATGGGAATACGGTAACATTAAACCTTAGTCTGATAGATAAGGGCGAATATTCCTCCCATTTGATATATTCATATGGAAAAATAGTCGTGCACTTTTATTCTACATATAATACAGAGAGCGTTAGGGCAAGAGTGAAAACTAAGAACGCTGGAGAAACATATGAATGGCGAGATTGGGTTAATGGAGTAGATATATCACGCTCTGGTTCATATCACGTAATGGTTATGAATATGCAGAACAATTATCTTTGTACAGAGGTTGAAGTTGAAATTACGGCAAGTGGGAATGACGTATGGCCTTCAGAAATTGAATGGAACATGGATAGAGCGCTTGATGGTCGTATTTTCCCATTAGTTCAGAAATATAATGATAATAATCTTTATGGTGATCTTTATTTTAAGAATTCTGCAAACACGCAAGTAGCTTCTATAACAAGTGCGGGTGATGCTTATTTTGCAGGCAATGTCGGCATTGCCACCACTACTCCTGATTATAAACTACACGTCTGGGGTTCAGCTGGTTTTGGCACTTCAACAACCCCTACATTATATGTAGATTCAGGCGGTGAGCGTATTGGTATTGGAACAGTGAGTCCTGGCACGGAACTACAAATAGGTGAGGTTGGCAGTGATGATATTGATGAAGTGATAAGATTGCAAACCAAGGACGGAGGTTATTATGCCGACATTGGTGCAAGGCATGATTCTAATAATGCATTTTATATTGAACACAATGGTCAAAGAATACTTACTTCTACAGGTGATGCTTATAGCTTGATTACTTACGGTAATAGCGGTACTTTAAACCACGCATTTTCTGGTGGCAAAGTTGGAATTGCCACTACCACTCCTCAAGCTAAACTTCATGTTGTTCAAACTGGAGCTGTTGATGCTTTTAGAGTTGATGATTCAACAAATGAAACAACGCCATTTGTTATTGATCAATTGGGTAAAGTCGGCATCGGAACAGCGAGTCCGGGGACTAAATTAGACATTTCAGGGGTTGTTTCCGATGATGGTATTCGTGTTACTGGGGGAGGAAATGATATAGGGTTATTCCTTAATAATACTGGCACTGGAGGGGTTAATTGGTTCGTAAATTCAACCGCTGGTACAAGCGGGTATGGACAAGGAAAATTAACTTTTGGCTTATTTGCAGCGTCGCCAGTGGTTACAATACAAAGTAATGCCAACATTGGTATTTCAACCACAACCCCTTCAGCGAAATTAAGTTTTGCTTCAGCTACTACAGCTGCTGGTGGAATTGCTTTTGGTTTGGACACTAATCTCTATCGTTCTGCTGCTGACACGCTCAAAACAGACGATGCTTTAGCAGTTGGTGGCGATTTGACTGTTGGATACTTTACTGTGTCTAGTAATGACATTGTTTCAGCAGATCACATAGAACTGAGAACTGCGGGCGATGAGAGTATGTATTTTGATGCAGGAGGAACATTTTACTGGAGGGATATAGATGCATCTTCTGCAATAAGGATGAGTCTTGATTCATCTAATGGCAATCTTTCTGTTAGCGGCGACCTAACAGTTTCTACTGATTTGATAGCTGACCCAATCTATATTGGCACAGACAAAACATCTCCGAAGCTCACTAACAATGCTGACGCCCTAGAGCTTTATTCTGGTTCTACTCCTACTCTGGCTTTGACTCTAGAAACAAATCAAGACGCTAAATTCAAAGGAGCTGTTTATAATCAGCTCGATAATGAAGGCTATTTCACTGGCATCGGAAATGACTTGAGAATCTATCATGACGGAACTAATTCTTTCATAGCCAACAGTACTGGGAATCTTTACGTTGACACAACAAGCTCAATGATTTTCAGGACTAATGGTTCTACTCAAGCTTTACAGTTAGACACATCACAGAACGCTACATTTGCAGCTCATGTGTTTCCAGACGCAGATATTTCAAATGATTTAGGTTCTACAACCTCTTATTGGCGTTATGCCTATGTTAACCGTCTCTATCTAGGAAGCACAGGAGTGTCTGACACCTACTTTACTAGAGGTAATGTTTCAAGTATATCGACCAATGATAAGATTACCATCACCCATCCAGTGGGTGAGAGTGATTACTATTTGGCAAACCGATCAGCTATTAGTGCCTATATGGGAAATTATACTACTAATAATGTGAGTGCTGAGAACATTAGACTCGGGAGTTATTTTATGCGGTCTTATGCTAACATGATATTCCTTGATGCGGCATACTGGAGTATTGATTATGCTTTTTATTATAACGGGGCATCCTATACTGACAGAACATCTATGGCAAAGTATCACGGAGGTTCGGCCTTTACCATCTTGGCTGATACAGACGATTATTTTTACTGGGGGGATGCGGCAAAATGGGCTCTTCTCTATATTGACCTATCTACGCTGGGTGGAGGATTAAATCTTACATGGGAATATTCTCAAGGCGGAGCTTCTTGGGCGACACTAACTTTAGGTAGTGACGGGACGAGTGGACTCACTCAAGACGGATGGATTACGTGGTCATTTCCTGGTGATTGGGCAACAGATGCAGTGAACGGACAGACTAAATATTGGATTCGAGTTAAAACATCTTCAGTTACCACTGGACCTACTGCGACTCTTACCGATGCCTCTGTATTCTATGGTGATTTTGTGGAGGCAGCTGTCCACTATCTTGTGAAGTTCCGAGTCGATTATAATGGTAATATTTCTACTGCTGGAGTAGCCTATCTGGGTGATAACACAGAAGATGGTACGGTTCAAAATAGTTACTATTTTGGGCAATCTGGTGGGGAACACTATACGAATACTGACATTAGACCTTCAAGTGCTGATAGCTATGATTTGGGGACTACAACCTATGAATGGGCAAATTTCTATCTTGGAGAAGCTGGAAAAATTTATTTCAGGCTTGACCAGTCAGTGAATCTTTATGGTTCGGCTACTGACATGTTAAAGACAGACGACTCCTTTACTGTCGGTGGCGACCTGACAGTTTCTGGCGGGAATGTTGGAATTGGAACAACTCCAAGTTATGCAATTGATATCGAAGGCGTTAACGATGTAAATGTGGCCTATCGAGCTACAAGATATGTAGATACTGCATACGGTGTTGCAATGTATATGAGAAAAGCTAGAGGTACATCAGGTACGCCACTGATAGTGAATGACAATGATGACCTTTTCGCTATGGCTGCTTATGGATACGACGGAAATTCCTTTGAAAATGCAGCCCAGATTATTTTTGAAGTAGATGAAACTCCTGGCGATGGTGATATGCCTGGAAGAATAGTATTCAAGACTACGCCAGATGGGAGTGTCGCGCTTACAACCGCATTAACTTTAGACTCTTTACAAAATGCTACATTTGCTGGCAATCTGACGGTTTCTAGTGCTGGTACCCTGACGGTTTCTGGTACTGGCACCCATTCGTTTGCAGGACCTCTGTCAATAACTGGTACGTCGGTTATCATCACCAAAGCTACCAATGACGGCAATCCATATTTTCAAGCAGGCAGCTCATCAAATGACAGATTTTTCTCTCAAGCTGTTTACAATACAGGAACTCAGGTTTTAGACAGATTAGACATTAGAACTGTTTCCGCGGGTTCTGGGGACGATGGTAGGATAGTTCTTGATGCAGATGGTACTGGAACATTTACTTTGTATCCCACTGGGAATGCAACCCTCAATGGCGACCTGACAGTTAGTGGTAATGATATCATGGGCAGTACAAATGCACTCATTGTCAGGAATACGACAACGGGCGGAACTTTAAGCCTATACTCTACTAATGTTTGGAATGATGGAGCAGCATTGGCGCTTGATGATGATGCAGATGGGATCAAGTTTCTATATGACGGGACTCAAGTCTTTAATGTACGTGGTGATGGTGAGATAGACATTACAGGCACAGGAGCATGGATAGACCTTAATCCCGCAGGCACAGGCTCGAAGAATATCATTGACATAACTCCGTCTGCTAGTCTGGCTGAAGGAAGTTCATGGAAATCAATCTATGTGGATATGCAACCTCTGGACCCAGCAACGGGCGTGGCTAGTTCCGTGGCTGGAATGAAGATAGAAGCTTCACTTCTCCGTTCAGTTGACAATGACGCTAGTGTCTACGGTTATATGTTCTATGCACCTGATCAAGATAGCTCATGGGGTTTCTACCATTCCATGAATGAGCTGGATGTGAATAAGAATCAGAACGGATACCTGAGCTATGGAACAGGAGCATATAGCACAACAGCCACATATCGAGGTCTTCATCTAAGTTGGGCAACAATCACCAGAGATGCCAATGCCCCAGTACTTGAAGGTATCAGAGTTGACCTTCCTGCTGACTACACCGATTTCGGAGCCAACTTTGCTGGATACTTCAGTGGTGATGGAAGGTCTGTCAAAATTTGCGATACGACTTATGCTCTTGATGTTTCTGGGGCAATGAACTTGACAGGCGCAATCACTGGAGTCACGACATTAAATACTTCTGGCAATGTAACTGTTGGTGGCGACCTGACAGTTTCCGGAACAACCTTTTCTGCTTCTTCAGCCACAGGCTCTTTCAGTCAACTTAATGTAACAGCAACTACTACTTTAGCTACCACTCAGGGCAATGTTGGCATTGGAACAACGGGACCAACCTATAAACTTGATATTTATGGAACTGGCGACCTTTTGCGTATAGCAAGCTCTACTGGTGATATTTTCAAAGTTTCTGAAACCCAGATTGAAAGTGTTGTTCCTCATAGCTTTACTTCAGCTGGTGATGTTTCTATTGCCTATGATTTGCAGTTCACCAATCAAACAGCTTCTTACATTAAATCCAATGCTCCTTTATATATTGAAGCAGGAGAAATCTTTGAATCAAATGACCTTACTCTAAGAACTTTTAATAATGGAGACTTAGTCTTTGATTTACCAGGTGGAGTAACTTTTGCCCAAGGTCAATCCTGGGACTTGGCAGATTCTACGACCACAGCTCTTAATATTGAATCTGGTCTTTTAAATTTAGATACGCAAAACTCTCGTGTTGGTATTGCTACCACTACTCCATCAGTCAGATTAGCAGTTCAGGGTGATATTTTAGGTTCAGGAAATATAGTTCTCTATGGTACAGCTACTTCTACTTTTGCTGGACCTATTGAAATAACCGGCTTCAAAATGACTACTGAAGCTAGTAATAGTTATGTTTTAACTTCTAATGCTTCAGGCTATGGCACCTGGCAGGCGGCAACAGGAGGAGGAGGAGCAGACACTGATTGGATTGTAAACGGCAGTATAATGTATGCTACAACCAGTGTTAGTTATGTCGGCATCGCCACAACAACACCAGCCTATCCTCTAGTTGTTAATAGCGCTTCGGCTAATGCCTTTATAGTTGATTCCTCTGGTAACGTTACTGCTGGAGGCGACCTGACAGTTTCTGGAAACGATATCAAAGATTCTGGTGGAACAGCTATTCATTTTGATGGTTCGCAAAATATTGATGTATATGGCAATATCGACATGAATGGTGGGAATATTCTAGATTCTACAGGTGAACTTATTCTCTCTGATGACGTAAGAATTACCGGGGGTTTACTCAAATTGTTTTCGCCAGAAGGCGGCAAGACTGATTGGCGCATGACAATGAACGTAGAAGATGCGGACAAGATGCTAATATATGGTTATGATGAAGGTGGAGCAGTTGGGAAACCAATCGGAATTGGTTTTAGTAGTCAATATTTGCTCGTAAATCCAACTGCTGACTTCTATAGTACAAGCGACGCAATCAAACTCGATGCCATTGGTTATACCAACTTCTTGTTTGATGATCGTATATGGGTACAAGCAGACTTCATCACGTTGGCTGATTCTGACTTTTCACATCATCTTAATCTCTATAATGATGGAGCTTCAGGCTGGGTCTATACCAATGATACAGATTTAAAAATTGGCACTGATGGTGCAAGAGGTTTTGCAGCTATTGAGATTGCTGGTAATTCATCTGACGTCACTATTGTTGGCGACCTGACAGTTTCTGGAACAGGGGACTCAAGTTTTGCTGGCGATGTTGGTATCGGAATAACGAATCCAACCGAAAGACTATATATCTCAGACGGAAACCTCTTTGTTTGTACTGGTGGTGCTTGCCCAGCCTTTGGATTTTCCGGAACTGGTCATTTAGGGGTGGAAGCCACCATTAAATCAGAAGGCAATCTGACGGTGAATAGCGGTGGTGTTACCTGGGGGAGTATTAATAAGCCTACTGCTTATTCGCAGGTCTGCACTGTTGGCGGTTCTTGTCTGGGTAAATATACTGGCAGTACGGGTAATAATACGTTGTGTTACTGGGCAGATGCTGACACTATTACCTGCGTAAATGCTTACTCATCTGGCTCAGGTTGTTGGGGTACTGGCGGTAGTTGCAATTCTAGTTGCTTGTATGCAAACCGTACTAGTTCGTATGTTGTTAATACCACAATAGACTGTGGTTCAGTTTCTAGTTGTCCTGTCGGTGCCACATCTTATTTTAATTTTACTGGCGCTTGTAGTGGTAGTGGTAGTGGCTCTTGTTATAAAAGATCAAGTCCTGTTACCCGTTATACGACGGGATATTTCTCGGATTGGAAAGTTTGTGAGATGCCTACTAGTTGTACTATTGGCCTATATTATGCCACCCTTAGTTCCGTAACAACATACACCCCAACTACTTGCTCTTGGTATACTTTTACTTATGGGGATGCTGATTATGAAGTAAGATGAAATTTCAATTAGTTTGTTTAAATAAAAAAATATGACTAATCAAAACATATCAAAAATGAATTTCCTTTTAAAACCGTCAACAGGAATTGCCATTGTTGTTCTAATTGGTTTTTTTGTTGCGATGGGAATATATTTCAATAAAGACGAAGATTTACCAACAACAGCATTGCCAACCCCAGTTAGCAATGAAGAAGATGGCAAAACAACCGATGACAAAAAAACAACAGTATCTGCTGGAAATAATATTAAGGGAAACCCTGATGCGCCCATTACCATAATTGAGTTCTCTGATTTCCAGTGCCCCTTTTGTAAAAGATTCCATATAACTCTTAATCAGATTTTAGATGAATATCCTTATCAGGTTAATTGGGCCTACAGACATCTTCCTTCGAATTTTCATCCTGAAGCTAGGCTAGCTGCTGAAGCTTCAGAGTGTGCTGCTGAACAAGGTAAATTCTGGGAATTTGCCGAGAAGTTATTTGAAGATCAGACAAAATTAGGAAAAAGCTTGTATCAAGAATTAGCTACTGACCTTGAGCTTAACATGGAGCAATTTAATAGCTGCGTTGCTTCCAGAAAATATGAAGATAAAATAGAAGCTGATTATCAAGATGCAATAAAGATGGAGATTCAAAAAATACCAGCCAGTTTTGTTAACGGAGAGTTAGTTCTAGAAGCTGTTCCTTACGAGACACTAAAAACAGTAGTAGAGCAAGCTTTGTCTAATCTTTAAAAATCACTAACAAGTTTGGATAAGCTTGGCTTATCCCTAACAAGAGAAGAGAAAAGAAATTCAAAATATGTTCAAAAAAATCACTAACTTCATAAAATACCACAACGCTATGGCAATAGCTGTCAGTTTAATTTTGACCTTATCTTTTACAGCTATGGCAAGTGAAACTGTCAGGGACACGGTTATCGGCGAAAAGATTGAAACCTTGGAAGGAATTGATAACTCCCAACTTTTAGCTACTGATTTAGAGGGCTTTGATTTAGAAATGACTATTACTGATGTTACCCAAGATAATAAGAATCATTATATTGATTATCAGTTTAAGATCTTAGCAATTAAAGACAATATTTGGCAGTCGGTCTTAAGAGAGCAAAGACTAACTGTTTCCAAGGCATTTTTACTTGATCGTGATTTAGGGCTTTACGTTCAAGAAGAAATAGGTGAAGTGGCGGATTACGAACTCTCTCATTTAAAAGAAGTCCAGGATATTCAAAAAACAAAAGGCAAGACTGAAATCGTTAAAACAACGAAATATACTGGTTTAATTGGTTTAGTATTAAATATAAAAGACAAGGTTTTACTAGGATATGAACCAGTAGTGAAACCGCCAGTCAGCCAAATCGCCCAAGTTTTTGAACCACCTGCTACCAATCCTGAACCGGCTGAAGAACAATCTGTTGTTACGAATCCAGAGGTTCTAGAGGATCCTTTGGTTCCGCCAGAAACAATTATTGACAGTCATCCTTTACCAGCTACTACTTCTTTTGAAGCTACTTTTATCTTTTATTCTTCTGAGCAGAATGCCTTTTTCCAATGCAAGATTAATTCAGGGGACTGGCAGAATTGCGCTTCTCCTAAAATATATTCAGGATTAGTTCCTGGAGATTATATCTTCCAGGTTTTTGCCACTGACTCTCAGGGAAACTACGATGATACTCCAGCCATTTTCTCTTGGATTATTATTGAAGAAGATGTTGCAACTACAACTGAAACAATAGTTGACAACACTCCACCCGATACAATCATTGATAGCTATCCATTAGAGCTTACTAGTTCCACAGAAGCCATATTTAGTTTTCACGCCACAAAAGAGAATTGTCAATTTACCTGTAAAATAGATACTGAATTCTGGCAGGGCTGTGAATCACCAATAACTTATACTGATTTATTTATCGGCAATCATCAATTTCAAGTTCAAGCTATAGATTCAAGCAATCAAGAAGATCCTATGCCAGCTTTGTTTGAGTGGCAGGTTATTACACCAACAACTACTGATCAAACCATTACTACCACAACTCAAGAGATTGTAACTCCAACAACTTCTAGTTCAACAGATGTGATTATAAATTCTACATCAACAGAGCAAATTATTAATACAAGTTCTACGGATGAAATAATAGTCAGCACTTCTACTGACGATATTGCAACTTCAACAGATGTGATTATAAATTCTACATCAACAGAGCAAATTATTAATACAAGTTCTACGGATGAAATAATAGTCAGCACTTCTACTGACGACATTGCAACTTCAACAGATAATATATAAAATAAAGAATAAAATTAAAAAGGTTAACAATTAATAAATAATAAATAAAAAAATAACACAATGAAATTTTTAGAAAAAATTATAAAGTTTAGTGTATATTCATTAGTATTTTTAGTACCTTTATTTGTGCTCCCTTTTTCTTTTGAAATCTATGAGTTTTCAAAACAGTATTTAATCTTCTTTTTAGTTTTAATTGGCTTTATTGCTTGGTTGTCTAAAATGATTTTTATTGACAAAGAAATTCGTTTTCGTAAAACTCCATTGAACATCTTTGTTCTTCTGTTTTTATTCATATCAATCATCTCAGTATTTTTTTCTGTGGATAAAAACTTTTCTTTATTTGGTTTTTACGGCCGTTTTTCAAACGGACTCATTGGATTGCTTTTGATGGGATTCTTTTATTTTTTGATTACAAATAATTCAAAAACCAAAACTCAGACTCCAGAAAGTGTTGATGAAGAATCAACTAATGAAGGAAATATTGTTCCTTTATTGGAACCTGATTCTTTAATAAATGTTTTTTTATGGTCAGTATTTTTAACTACTTTGATAACCTATTTTTCAATCTTTGGGCTTTGGCAGAAAATTCCCATTTCCTTGCCTTCATTTATGCTCCAAAAAACATTTAATCCAATCTCTGGGTCTTTAGAGGGATTATCAATGCTTCTTTCAGTGGTCATGACCTTGGTGGTAGGGAAAATAATAATAGGAAGTAAAGGAGAAAAAAGAACAAACAGCAAATTTCTAGCTGCATCATTGATTTCAATGATAGTGCTGATGGCAATTATTGATTTTAATCCAGCATGGTTGGTTTTAATAATAAGCTTGATTTTGTTTTTGATTTTCTCGCTTGCTACACGGGCTTTCAAACAAGACGTTAATCGGCTTCTATTGCCAATAATTTTGATTTTAATCTCAGTTACCTTTTTATTTGTAAATAACCTTGACCAGTGGACAGGAATTGCATTGGCAAAAGAACAGGTCTTGGAACAAAGTATTAGTTGGCAGACAGCTTCTAATGGAATAACAAGCAGTTTTCAAAACTTCTTCTTAGGTTCAGGCATTGGAACATGGTCTTATGATTTCTCAAAATTCAAACCTAGTGAATTTAATAATACAATCTGGTGGCAGATTAGATTTGATAGGGCAGGAAGTTATTTCTCAGAGCTTCTTGCTACAACAGGAGTTTTAGGGTTTATCTCTTATTCATTGATAATCATAACGTTCTTTTTAGTGTTTTGGGTCTTACGTGAAAAAAGAGAGCTCTTTCCTTATATGATGACTTTTACTGCTTTAACAGTAGCTCAGCTTGTTTATTATCAAAACACCGTTCTGTCTTTTACGTTTTGGTTGATTCTGGGATTGGGTGTAATGGCTTGGCAATATACAGACAAATCTTCCAAAGTGATAAGTTTCAGAGATTTTCCTGAATTGAGCTTGGTTTTTTCCACTGTTCTGGTTTTATTATTACTGGCCTTTTCAGTTACTTCTTTTTTTGCTGTAAAATTTTATTTAGCTGATATGAATTATGCTAAATCTCAATTAGCTTCTACCCTTGATGAGAGAATAAGCTTAGTAGAAGAAGCCATTCGCTTAAATCCTAAATTAGTCACTTATCAAACAGTTTTAGCCAGAGTTTATGCAGTCTCTTTATTGGAGGAAATAAAGAAGCCCACAGATCAACAGGATGCAACCAAAGCTCAGAACTATATGGTAAGCAGTATTGATTGGGCAAAGGAAGCAACAGAGCTTTCTCCAAATACTGTTTTTACCTGGGAGGGACTAGGAATGATTTATCGTGATTTTCAGTTTCTGATTGAGGGAGCTGCTGATTGGTCAGTCAATTCTTTTGAAAAAGCAATTGAATTAGAGGGCAAAAACCCAATTCTTTACACAGAGCTTGGCAAATTATATTTAGCTTTGGATCAAACTGAAAAAGCAAAACAAAGCTTTACCAAGGCAAAAGAAATAAAGCCTGATTATATTGATGTTCTTATTCAAGAAGCGTTGCTTGATGAAAAAGAAGAGAATTTAGATGCAGCTATCAAGAGAATAGAAGAATTAGTAATAACTTATCCTTTTCACATTGATGCAAGATTCCATCTTGGAAGAATGTATTTTAATCAAGGAGAAACAAATAAAGCGATTGTTCAATTTGAAACAATCTTAGGCATAGTGCCAAATCACTCAAATTCTCTTTATTCCCTTGGAACAGCTTATGCAGTTGAGGGACGCAAAGAAGACGCCATTCTTATTTTTGAAAAAGTTCTAGAACTAAATCCTGGTAATGAGGATGTAATTCAGAAATTAGGTGAATTAAAAGTGGAGCAGAGTGAATAAGGGTTGACATTTTTTAAAAAACTGGATAGAATTGTATTTACAGTCTTTCTGACTATATTTTTTATAATTTTTATTAATTTTATAATTATTCAACTTGTTTCCTTTTAGCTAGAAAATTTAGATAAAAAGCGTTTACCCCATTAACGCAGAGGGGTTTTTTTGGCTATAAGGACTTTTTTACATTATATGCCAGCCTTGAAAACAAAAAATTTTGCCAAGTCAAAAACTTTTTTGCCTTTACCTTATCTATTGGGCCTAACAAAAGAAAGTTGGAATTTTTTCTGGGAAAAAGATTTAAAGGCTTTATTTAAAGAGATTTCTCCTATTCGTGATCATGCTAAAAAAGAGCTGGAGCTTTGGTTTTTAGACTATAAGTTAGATAAGCCAAAATATAAATCATATATTGAAGCAAAGGAAAATAATGATTCTTATGAGGCTGCTTTGAGAGTGAGAACAAAGCTGGTTAATTTGAAAACTAAAGAGGAAAAAGAGCAAGAAATTTATCTTTGTGATATTCCCTTGCCAACAGAAAGGGGAACTTTTGTTGTGAATGGAGTGGAAAGAGTAGCTATTTCGCAATTAATCCGCTCACCAGGAGCTTTTTTTACTGTAAGAAAAGTTGGCGGCAAAAAATATTTTGGAGCAAAAATTATTCCTAATAGAGGCGCCTGGCTTGAATTTGAGACAGAGCTTTCAGGCGTCATAGGAGTTAAGATTGACAGGCGCAGAAAGGTAGCTGCAACAACATTGTTGCGGGCTTTTGGCTTTACTGATGACAAAGTTCTGAAAGAGAAATTTCAAGATGTCAACAAAGGAGAAAAAAATTACATTGAAGAAACTTTAAAAAGAGATATTACGCACAATCAGGCAGAAGCATTAGTGGAAGTTTATCAAAGAATACGACCCGGTGACATGGGAACTCCTGACACTGCCAGAGAATTGATAGAAAATATGTTTTTTAATTTTGAAAGATATGACTTATCAAAAGTTGGAAGATGGCGCATGTGGCAAAGATTGCCAGAATTAAGAAAAGTATTAAAAACTAAATCTAAACAAAAAGATTTAGATGAAGAAATTTCCATCAAAGAAAGGGTCTTAAAGCCAGAAGATGTTTTAGTGGTTTTAAGAGAGATCGTTCGTTTGAATAATGATCCAGAAGCAAACCCAGATCAAATCGATCATTTGGGCAACAGAAGAGTAAGACCTTTTACAGAATTTTTGATTAATAGATTGAGGTTAGGATTAATGAGGATGGAAAGAACTGTTAAAGACAGAATGTCTACTCTGGATACTTCTACAATGATTCCTGTTCAGTTGATTAATCCCAAACCTGTAATGGCTGTGGTTAGAGAATTTTTCACTTCAAGCCAATTATGTCAATTCATGGACAATGAAAATCCTTTAGCTGAATTAGAACATAAAAGAAGATTAACAGCTACAGGTCCAGGAGGATTAACAAGAGAAAGAGCTGGATTTGAAGTAAGAGATGTTCAGCCATCACATTATGGAAGAATTTGTCCAATTCAGACTCCAGAAGGTCCAAATATCGGTCTTGTAGGGCACCTTGCTTCTTATGCTAGAATTAATTCTTATGGTTTTTTAGAAACTCCATATATGAAAGTTGAAAAAGGAAAAGTAACTTCTAAAGTTCAATACCTCTCTGCTTACGAAGAAGAAAAGTATAATATTGCTTCTGGAGTGGTGCCGGTAGATGAAAAAGAAAATATTATATCTTCAAAAGTTGAATCAAGGGTAAAGGGAAAGCCAGACATAATTGATAAAAATGATGTTGATTTTATTGATGTTTCTCCTCAGCAGTCAATTTCCATTGCAACTTCTTTGATTCCATTTTTACAAAATGATGATGCTAACAGGTCTTTAATGGGTTCAAATATGCAGAGGCAGTCAGTGCCTTTGATTTCTCCAGAACCTCCGCTAGTAATGACTGGAGTAGAGGAAAGAGTGGCTAAAGATTCTGGACAGGTGATTGTCAGCGAGAAGGACGGAGTGGTAACTGAAGTTGATGCTCAACATATTAAAGTAGGAAGCAAGAAATACGATTTAAAAACCTTTGTTAGAACAAATCAATATACTTGTTTTCATCAAAAGCCAATTGTTAAAAAAGGCCAGACAGTTAAAAAAGACCAGGTCTTAACTGACGGTGGATCTATTTCAAATGGTCATTTGGCTTTAGGTCAAAACGTCTTAATTGCTTTTCTTCCTTGGCGTGGAGGAAATTTTGAAGACGCTATCCTTGTTTCAGAAAGGCTGGTTAAAGATGATGTTTATACTTCAATTTACATTGATAGTTTTACCTGTGATGTCAGAGAAACTAAATTAGGACCAGAAGTTACAACCAGTGATATTCCTAATGTTTCAGAGGAAAAATTAAAAGATTTAGATGAAGAGGGAATTATTAGAATTGGCGCTGAAGTAGGGCCAAGTGATATTTTAGTAGGAAAGATTTCTCCAAAAGGAGAAGCTGAATTGACTTCCGAAGAAAGATTATTAAGAGCAATCTTTGGAGAAAAGGCAAAAGAAGTTAAAGATAGCTCTTTAAGAATGGAGCACGGAAAAAGAGGCAGGGTGATAGGGGTAAAAATCTTTTCAAGAGAATTAGGTCATAAACTTAATCCCGGAGTTATTCAAAGAATTGAAGTAGAAATAGCCCAAATAAGAAGGGTTCAGGCTGGTGATAAATTAGCTGGTCGTCATGGAAATAAAGGCGTGATTTCTAAAGTTTTGCCAGTAGAAGAGATGCCGTTCATGGAAGACGGCAGACCGGTTGATATGGTGATAAATCCTTTAACAGTTGTTTCAAGAATGAACTTAGGTCAGGTTTTAGAAGCTCACCTTGGTTGGGCTGCTAAGAACTTGGATTATCATGCTGTGACTCCATCGCTTTCCGGAGCTAATGAAGAAGATATTAAACGAGAGCTTAAAAAAGCAGGTCTTCCTGAAGATGGAAAGATGACATTATTTGATGGAAGAACAGGAAAGCCGTTCCCCCAGCAAGTAACTGTTGGTTATCTTTATATGATGAAATTAATTCACATGGTTGAAGATAAAATTCATATGAGATCCATTGGACCCTATTCTTTAATCACCCAGCAGCCATTAGGAGGAAAAGCTCAGTTTGGAGGACAAAGATTTGGAGAGATGGAAGTTTGGGCTTTGGAAGGATATGGCGCAGCCCATAGTCTGCAGGAAATGTTAACCATAAAGTCAGACGATGTTGCAGGGAGAGCAGCTACTTATGAATCAATATTAAAAGGAGAAAAAATTAAAGAACCTAATCTTCCTGCTTCTTTTAATTTGCTGGTTAATGAATTAAAAGCAATAGGTTTGAATGTAGAGGTTAAAGAAAGATCAAAAAAAGATACTAAAGAATAAATAAACTTATGAAAGTAGAAGATTTAGAAGCAATCAGAATAAAAGTAGCCTCACCTGATGATATTTTGTCATGGAGTCATGGTGAAGTGACCAAGCCAGAGACAATAAATTACCGAACTCAGAGAGCTGAGAAAGACGGACTTTTCTGCCAGAAGATTTTTGGACCAGAAAAAGATTATCAGTGCTACTGTGGAAAATATAAAAGGATTCGTTATAAGGGAATAGTTTGCGATAGGTGTGGAGTAGAAGTCACAAAATCTTCTGTAAGAAGGGAGAGAATGGGTCATATTGAATTGGCAGTGCCTGTCTCTCATATCTGGTTTTTAAAAGGAATTCCTTCAAGAATAGGAATGATTCTTGGCGTTTCAATGCAGGATTTGGAAAAAATTGTTTACTTTGCTTCTTATGTTGTCACAGATGTAAACGAACAAGCTAAAAAAGAGATTCTAAATAACATTGAAAGGGAGTATAAAACAAAGATTAAAAAAATAAAGACAGAGGGAACAGTAAAGAAAAAAGGAAAGAAGGTTTCAAAGAAAACAATAAGTTCCAAGCTTCAAGAATTAAAAACTGCTAGAAATAAAGCCAAAGAAGAAGTCACTTCCATTGTTCTTTTGAAAATTTTGTCAGAGATTGATTACCGCGATTTTTCCTTTAAATATGGAGAAATTTTTGAAGCAGGAACAGGAGCTGAAACTCTTCAAAACATTTGTCGAGAGATGAATTTCTCAAAAGAAATTAAAAAACTAAAAGAAGAACTTGAAACTGTAAGCGCACAAAACAGGAAAAAACTTTTAAGAAGATTAAAAGTCTTTCAGGCTATGAAAAGAGTGAATATTCGTCCTGAATGGATGTTTTTAAATGTTTTGCCCATTTTGCCTCCTGACTTGCGTCCAATGGTGCAGCTTGACGGAGGAAGATACGCTTCTTCTGATTTAAATGATTTATATAGGCGTGTCATTAACAGAAACAATAGATTAAAATATCTTTTAGAAATCGGTGCCCCAGAAGTCATTGTGAGAAATGAGAAAAGAATGTTGCAGGAGGCAGTTGATTCTTTAATTGATAATGGCATGAGACGCGGTACAACTACTAAAGCCACAACTGGCGGAAGAAGATTATTAAAATCCTTAGCTGATATTTTAAAAGGAAAACAGGGCAGATTCAGGCAAAATTTACTAGGAAAAAGAGTTGATTATTCAGGCAGATCAGTAATCGTGGTTGGACCTGATTTAAAAATTAATCAAGTGGGTTTGCCCAAGAAAATGGCTTTAGAGCTTTTCAAACCTTTTGTTATTAAAAGTTTATTGAAAAAAGAATTAGCCTATAATGTTAGAGGAGCTTCTAAATTAATTGATGAAGAAATAGATGAGATCTGGGCTTGTTTGGAAGAAGAGGTTGAAGACAAGCTTATTCTTTTAAACCGAGCACCAACCCTTCATAGGCTGGGCATTCAGGCCTTTTATCCAATACTTATTGAAGGAGAAGCAATCAGGGTTCATCCTATGGTTTGTAATGCCTTTAATGCTGACTTTGATGGAGATCAGATGGCAGTTCACGTTCCTTTGTCTGCAGCAGCTCAAAAAGAAGCCAAAGAAAGAATGTTAAGTAATTTGAACCTTTTAAAACCAGCGACTGGACTTCCTGTTGTGACTTTGTATCAGGATATTGTGCTGGGTTGTTATTGGTTAACTGATATTTGGGAAGAATTAAAGGGAGAAGGAAGGGTTTTCGCAACTAAAGATGAAGTTATTTTAGCTTATGAGTTTAATGATATTGCTTTGAAAGCAAAGATTAAATTAAAAACTTCCAAAAAATCAAATAATTTCATAGAAACCTCGGCTGGTAGAATTATTTTCAATGAGGCTTTGCCAGGTAAATTGCCTTTTCAGAATAGTTTAATTACAATTAAGAATTTAAAAAATATTGTTGGAGAAATTATTGAAAAATATCCAACTGAAATTATTGAAAAAACTTTAGATAAAATTAAAAGTCTCGGTTTTGAATATTCCACTCTATCTGGTATTACCTGGGGAATGGGGGACTTAACTGTGCCCAAAGAAAAACAGGGAATTTTAGAAATAGCTGAGCAAGAAGAACAGAAAGTTGAAAATTATTTTAAAAAAGGTTTGCTTACTCCAGAAGAAAAATCTGGAAAAATAACAGGAATTTGGAGCAAGGCAAAAGTGGAATTAGAAAAAAAAGTCAGAAACTCTTTATCTCCAAAGGGTCCTGTTTTCCAGATGATAAATGCTGGTGCTAAAGGATCATGGTCGCAGATAGTTCAGATGTGCGGAATGAAAGGTCTGGTTATTAACCCAGTAGGTGAAATAATCGAACTGCCTGTGAAAAGTTCTTATAAGGAAGGATTTTCCGTGCTTGAGTATTTTATTTCTACTCATGGTGCAAGAAAAGGAACAGCTGATACAGCTTTAAGAACTTCTACTGCAGGATATTTAACCAGAAGACTGGTTGATGTTTCTCATGAAGTAATTATTTCAGAACCAGATTGTAGGGATGATGTTGGTATTGAGATTTTTAAAAAAGATGCTGATCATCTTGGTCAAGATCTTATCTTTAAAGTTGTTGGAAGAATTGCTTTGGAAAATATTAGAGGAGTCTGTAAAAAAGGAGAGGCACTTGATAAAGAAAAGGTGGAGAAGCTCGTAAAATCAAAAATAGAAAAAATAAAAGTTCGTTCTCCTTTAAGCTGTAAAAGCGTAAGAGGTATTTGTCAAAAATGCTATGGTTGGGATTTAGGAAAGAATCAATTAATTCAGCTTGGTGAAGCAGTTGGAGTGATAGCAGCTCAGGCAGTAGGAGAACCAGGTACTCAGCTTACATTAAGGACATTTCATACAGGAGGAGTTGCCAGTGCAGGAGATATTACTTCAGGTCTTCCAAGAGTGCAGGAACTTTTTGAGGCTCGTGTTCCATCCGGAAAAGCAGAAATTTCTTCAGTTGATGGTAAAGTAAAAGAAATTACCCAAGATAAAATAATAAAGATTGAAATAAAAAATTCAAAGCAAAACAAGAAAAAAACAGAAATTTTAGAATACAAAATTCCTGCTCAGTCAGCGATTTTAGTTAAACCAGAACAAATTATAGAAAGGGGTCAGCAGCTTTCTGAGGGAAATTTAGAGATAAAGGAATTATTTAAACTGACTAACAAGGAAAAAACCTGGCGTTATATAGTAAAAGAAATCCAGAAGATTTATTTTTCTCAAGGCGCTCAGATTCATGATAAGCATCTTGAGGTTATTATCCGTCAAATGTTTTCTAGAGTTAAGATCAAAGAGCCGGGAGACAGTATTTTTACTGTTGGGGAGATTGTTGAGAGAACAATATTTCTTGAAGAGAATCTTAAATTGAAAGCATTGAAAAAAGCCAAAAAAGATAAAGACATTCAGCTGGCCAAGGCTAATCCGGTTTTATTGGGAATTTCAAAAGTAGCTTTAACCACTGATTCATTTTTATCCGCAGCATCATTCCAGGAAACATCTCGTGTTTTAATAAAGGCGGCAATTGAAGGAAAGGAAGATCAATTAAGGGGCTTGAAAGAGAATGTTATTATTGGCAAATTGATTCCCGCAGGAACAGGTTTTAAAAAATAGTCAAAAAGGGATATAATGTGAAGATAAAGGATTAAGTTAAAAGCCTTATTTTAGCTTTAGAAATGACAAGAAAAAAAAGAAAAAGACGCAAAAAGAATAAAGGATTTTTTTCCATTGACTCTATTGACCTCTCCTTTTCTTTACCTGAAAAAACGCAAAGGCATATTTGGGCCATAGCGTTTTTTCTTTTAGCAATAATTTTCATCTTTAGTTATTTTCAGAAAGCAGGCATAGCTGGTGAGTTTCTTTTTACAGGCTTTAGTTTTTTAATAGGAAAGACTGTTCTTATCTTTCCTGTTCTTTTTGGTCTTGTTGGCTTGTCGTTTTTCTTAGCCGAATACAAAGAAGTATTAAGACCTTCGTTTTTAGCTATATTAACAACGATATTAGGTGTTTCTGGAATGCTGGAAAGATTAAGTCCTGGAACAAGACAGGGCGGATGGCTGGGTCATATTTTAACTTGGCCGCTTTTAAAGTTTTTTGGTCTTTGGGTAACTCAAATTGTTTTTGCCATTGCTATTATAATCGGCGGCGTAATTTTCTGGCATCTTTTAAAACAAGAAAGTTCTCAAGATGATGATGAAGAAGAACCAAAACCTTCTTTAATTCAAAAAATCTTTGCACCCTCTTTTAAGGTAAAAACAATTGAACCAGCTCCTGTTTCTTTGAAAGAATCAAAAGAACCGGAAAAAGAGCCAGAAGACTTAAAGCCTAAAAAAATTAAATCCATACCACTTGGCGTTGAATATGATTCACCGCCTTTATATCTCTTGGAATCAACCAAGGGCCGTCCTTCTGCGGGTAATATTAAGCTGAATTCAGCAATAATTAAAAAAACATTAGAGAGCTTTGATATACCAGTAGAGATGTCAGAAATTAATATTGGACCCACTGTTACCCAATATTCTTTTAAGCCTGCTGAAGGAATTAAACTTTCAAAAATTACTTCTTTATCAAATGACTTGGCTTTAGCTCTAGCCAGTCACCCCATAAGAATTGAAGCTCCAATTCCAGGCAAGAGCTTGGTAGGCATTGAAGTTCCCAACAAGGTTAGAGCCTTTGTCCGCTTGAAGGGGCTGATTTCTGATCCTAAATTTCAAAATGCTCCTAACTTGATGCTTTGTTTTGGAAATGATGTTGCTGGAAACCCTATTTATACAAATTTAGCTAAAATGCCTCATTTGTTAGTGGCTGGCTCTACGGGAACTGGTAAAACAATTTTCCTTAACAACTTGATTATTTCTCTTCTTTATAAAAATTCACCGGATGTTTTAAAATTTATTTTAATTGACCCCAAAAGAGTTGAATTTATTGTTTACAACGAACTGCCCCATCTTCTATGTCCAGTCATTGTTGATGCTCAAAGAGCAACTAATGCTTTAAAATGGCTAACCGAAGAAATGGATAGAAGATTTAGAGCATTAGCTCGATCCAAATCAAAAAACATTGCAAGCTATAATGAAAAAGCTCTTGAAAACGAAGACGAACTTCTTCCTTATATTGTGGTGGTTATTGATGAGTTGGCAGACTTGATGTCAGCTAAGGGAAGAGAAGTGGAAAGCTCGATTGTAAGATTGGCTCAAATGGCAAGAGCAGTCGGAGTTCATTTAATAGTTGCAACTCAAAGACCTTCTGTTGAAGTTATTACTGGTTTAATTAAGGCGAACATCACTTCAAGAACTACTTTTCAAGTTGCTTCTCAGATTGATTCTCGCACAGTTTTAGACGTAGCAGGCGCGGAAAAACTTCTTGGTTTAGGAGACATGCTTTTTATCTCAGCTGATAATATTAAGCCAAAAAGAATTCAGGGCGCTTTTGTTTCTGAAAAAGAAGTTAAAAAAATAGCAAGCTGGATAAAAGAAAAAAATGACCAGTATTTGACTGAAGCCGCAGGATCAGAAATAGAAGAAGTCCAAGATGGCTTGTCAAAAGCCATGAATCAAACAGATGCAGGGCCAGTAGAAGATTCTCCATCTTTATTGGAAGATTCTTTATATGAGGAGGCAAAAAGAGTGGTTGTTGAAAATAAAAGAGCATCTGCTTCTTTGCTTCAGCGAAAATTAAGAGTAGGTTATGCAAGAGCTGCTAGGTTAATGGACATGCTAGAAGAAAGCAAAATCATAGGTCCGAGCAGAGGAGCCAAACCAAGAGAAGTTTTTCTAGTTGAAGAAAGTCAAGATTATGATGATGAAGCTGATTCTGAAAATGATGAATGGCAGAAAGTTTAATTTGTATTTTGTATGCAAATTTAAATAGGTTTGGTTTGTTTAAAGAAAAGGAGGTTGTGGTAATATAAAGACATATGGCAAAAAAGAAAAAATTAAAAAAAGAAAAGATTAATTTAGATGGTGCATTGGCTGAGATTCATCAGAAATTTGGAGAAGGTTCAATTATGACGCTTAAAGAAGCTACTTTTTCTAATGTTACTGTAATTTCAACTGGTTCTATTTCTATGGATTTAGCTCTGGGAGCAGGGGGCGTGCCAAGAGGCAGGGTAGTTGAGATTTATGGACCTGAAATGAGTGGAAAAACCACCCTAGCCCTTCATATTTTAGCCAGTGCTCAAAAACAAGGTGGTGTTGGAGCTTTTATTGACGCTGAACATGCTTTAGATCCTGATTATGCTAAGAAAATTGGAGTTAATCTTGATGATTTACTGATTTCCCAGCCTGACTCCGGAGAACAGGCCCTTCAGATTGTTGAAACTTTAGTTAGATCGGGTGAGGTTGATGTAATTGTTATTGATTCAGTGGCTGCTTTAGTGCCGCAAGCAGAGATTGCGGGAGAAATGGGTGAATTTCAAATTGGGCTTCAAGCCCGCTTGATGAGCCAAGCGCTCAGGAAGCTTGCTGGAATAATTTCTAAAACAAGAACAATAGTTGTATTTTTAAATCAGACAAGGATGAAAATAGGAATAAGGTTTGGCAATCCTGAAACAACTCCCGGAGGTCTGGCATTAAAGTTTTATGCTTCTGTGAGAATCAACCTAAGAAGAATTGCCCAGATAAAACACGGCGATAATATTATTGGAAGCAGAATAAAAGCCAAAGTCGTTAAAAACAAGGTAGCAGCTCCGTTTAAAATTGCTGAATTTGATATTTATTATCACGAAGGAATTGCTTATTCTGGAGACATTATAAATACAGGAATAAAGTATGGGGTGATTAAGCAGTCAGGTGCTTGGCTGCGATACGAAGACGTAAAACTAGGTCATGGAATGGAGGCGAGTAGAAAGTTTTTAAAAGAAAACCCGAAAGTTATAAAAAGAATTAAAAAATCTATAATAGAGCAGGCTTGAAGTTTTAGATATTAAGGTATTAAAATATTAAGGTATTAAAAAATGGAGCGTTGATAAACGTCTCCGTTTTTAATTTATAATCTTTACGTATTCACTTTGTTGTATAAGGAAGCAGTGCTAAAAACCTTGCTCTTTTAATAGCTTGGGCAAGTTTTCTTTGGTGAGTAGAACAAACACCTGTTCTTTTTTTTGCTTTGATTTTTGCTAAACCAGAAACAAATTTTGATAAGAGTTTAGTGTTCTTATAATCAATCTCCTTAATATTTCTTTGACAAAAATAACAAGCCATAAATTCAATATGTATTATCAATTATTAATCTATTTTTAAAATGGTATATCTTCGACCCGAATTTCTGTTTCTCCTTCTTCAATTATCGGGATATCCTCTTCTTTTATTTCTTTAACTGGTTTTTCTTGGGTTTTTTGCTGAGTTGGCATTACTCCTGCTGCTTTTTTAGGACCTAATTGCAAACGCTGGCCTATAATTTCAGTTCTATATCTTTTATTGCCAGATGAATCTTCCCAGGTTCTGGTTCTGATCCTTCCTTCTAAAAAGGCTAAAGAACCTTTGGTTAAATATTGAGAAGCAATTTCAGCTAATCTTCCGAATAAAACTATGTTGTGAAATTCAGCCTGTTGTTGCTTTTGACCTGATTTGTCAGTGAAAAAACTGTCAGTAGCTAGTCCGAAGTTAACAACTGCATCTCCTGAAGGAAGCGTCTTTAGCTCTGGATCTCGAGTCAATCTTCCGATTAAAAATACTTTATTTAAATTCATATTATAAATATGAGATTACAAACGAATAAACGCAAATTTTGTTTATTCGCCGAGTATTTCATCTAATTTTTTTTCAATTTCTTTTAATTCGACTTTTTGTTTGGGTTTTGAGATTTTAATTTCTTTGGAAATCTTGGTTACTTTTCTCGTTCTTGGTTTCTCTTTTAGTAATTTTTTCTTAAATATTACGTATCTTAAAATATTTTTTTCCATTTCCAGTGTTTTTTTAAGTTCTTCTAATTTTTCCGGTTCTAAATTAAAACTTAAACCAGCCAGAAATGCTTCTGTGAAGTTTTTAACTTCATAGGACAGAACTTTATTGCTTAAAAGCTCTGCTTTAACGATGAAGCCTTGATCTTTTTCAATCAGTGATTTTATTTTTTCTCCTAAAGCTTGTGCGTCTTGTTCTGAGATTTCAGGAGAAATTAAATAATCTAGTTGATATAATTGCATATTTATTCGGATTTTATTCGTTTAAATTAGTTATTATTTGTAGTTAAATTTTGAATTCAATAACATCACCATCTTTAACTTCATAATCTTTGCCAACTGTTTTTATTAACCCTTTTTCTTTGGCTTTTTGCCAGGAGCTTGTCAAAACTAGTTCTTTCCAGTGAATAACCTCAGCTTTAATGAATTTATCATGAAAGTCTGAATGAACTACTCCTCCTGCCTCTGGGATTTTTGAATTTTTAACTATTGTCCATGCTCGCACTTCTTTTCCACCAGCTACAGTAAAAAAAGTTATTAAGTTCAAGATATCATAACAAGCTAAAATTATTCTATCTAATTGAGATTTTAATTCAAGCTCTTCCTTTTCTCCTTCAGATAACTCTAGAAGCTCCTCTTCTTCTTTTAAGTTCATTACCAGATGCTTGAAAGCAGGGTTAGTAAAGCTTGTTTTGTTATTAGTGTTTAATATATAAATAACTGGTTTTGTTGTCAAAAGCTGATATTCTTTGATTTCTATCTTTTCCTGTTCTGTTAAGTCAATTTCTGAAATTAATTTACCTTGATTTATTTGATTTTCTATATTTTCAAGAACCTCGCTCTTTTTTAAATCTCCTTTCTTTTTTAACCTGGAGACTATATTTTTTAAAGTTTCCAAGTCCTTCATTAACAGTTCAAGATTAATGACCTCAATTTCCTTTTCAGGATTAATCTCCTTTAAAACATTTTCAATTTCAGGACTATCAAACGCTCTGACTATTTGCAAAATAGCGTCACAATTCTTGATTTGGGATAAGAACTGGTTGCCCAGCCCTTCTCCTTTATGAGCGTTTTTTACTAGACCTGCAATATCAACAAATTCAATGGTGGTTGGAGTGGTTTTTTCTGGATTAATAATCTCGCTTAAGCTTTTTAGTCTTTTGTCTGGTACAGCTACTTTTCCAACGTTGGGATCAATAGTAGTAAAAGGTCGGGGAGCAATCTGAACCTCTTTTTCGGTCAGAGCTTTAAATAGTGTTGATTTTCCAACATTAGGCAGTCCTATTATTCCTATTGAGAAGCTCATAGAGCAATGATATAATAAAACCATCTTAAAATCAATCATGAGCATTAAAAAGACAATTTTCAGGGAATATGACATCAGGGGTCAGCTTTTAGAAGATGAGTTAAGCGAAGAAAACTGCAGGATTATTGGTCAAGCCTTTGGTTCTATTCTAAAAAAGCATAATACTAATAAAACAATTGTGGGTTTTGATGCTAGGGAGTACTCGGAAAGGCTTAAAAATGCTTTTGTTGCGGGAGTATTATCAACTGGTGTTAATGTTGTTGAAATTGGCAGAGTTTTAACGCCAATTGCTTACTTTGCACAATATCATTTCAAAGTTAAAGGAGTGGCAATCATCACTGCTTCTCATAATCCAAATGGCTGGAGTGGTCTTAAGCTTGGTTATGATTTGGCCACCACCCTGCTTCCCAATGACATCAAACAGATTTATAAAATAATTTTAGATGAAGATTTCACTAAAGGTAAAGGTGAAATGAAAAAAGAATCTGGCATTATTCCTATTTATGGTGATTACATAGCTCAAAAAGTTAATATTAAAAAACCTCTTAAGGTGGTTGTTAATGCTGGCAATGGAACTGCTGGTCCGATTGTGCCGTTAATTTTAAGAAAAGCAGGGTGTGAGGTGATTGAACAATTTTGTAATATTGATTTTGATTTTCCAAACCATGAACCCAATCCAGCTGCTTTAAAGGCTTTAAATGCCCTGTCTTCAAAGGTTAAAGAGGTTAACGCAGATATTGGGCTTGGTTTTGATGGTGATGGCGATCGTTTAGGAGTAGTAGATGAAAAAGGGCAAATAATTTGGCCTGATAGATTTATGATTTTGTTAAGTCGTCAGGTGCTTAAAGAAAAACCAGGTTCAAAGATTGTTTTTGATGTTAAATGTTCTCAAGCCCTAATTGAAGAAATTAAAAAACACGGCGGTGATCCAATTATGTGGAAGACTGGCCATTCATATATAAAGCAAAAAGCTAAAGAAGTTGATGCAGTTTTGGCAGGAGAAAGAAGCGGTCATATTTTTTACAGGCATGGATATTATGGCTATGATGATGCGACCTTTGCTGCTTTAAAGCTTTTAGAGTATTTATCTTGCCAGGACAAGCCTTTGTCTGAAATCATGCTTGATACTCCTCAATACATTACTTCTCCTACCTGGCATGCTGATTGCGCTGATGAGATCAAATACGATATTGTTGATAAATTGACCGAAGAGCTCAAGCGTGAATATGGGGAAGACAGAGTGATTGATATTAATGGAGCTAGAGTTAAGTTTGATAATGGGTGGGGATTGGTCAGAGCGTCTTCTAATCTGCCGGTTTTAGTTTTGGTTTTTGAATCTAAAACAAAAAAAGGACTTGAAGAAATTCAAGATCTTTTTCGTAAAAAACTAGCTAAATATCCAGAAATAGGTAAGGAATGGAAAAGTGGCTAAATCAGTCCCATTTTCTTTTTTATTTCAGCAATATTAGATTGGGCAATGGTTTTTGCCTTTTTTCTTCCTTGATTTAGGATTTCTCTTACGTAAACTTCTCTTTTAATAAGCTCTTTTCTTTTTTGCCTGAACGGTTTTAAGGAATTGATTAATAAATTAGCAAGAGATTTTTTAAACTCTTGATATCCTTTGTTCGCGAATTCTTTTTCCAGATCTTTAATTGATTTTCCTGAAAATAAAGAATGAATGGTTAAGAGGTTGGAAATGCCTGGTTTTTTCTTAATATCATAAGCAATCTTTCGTCCTGTGTCTGTTACTGCAGACATTATTTTTTTTCTGATTACAGTTGGCTCATCAAAAAGCGAAATATAGCAGTCTGGTCCTAAGGACTTTGACATTTTCTTTTTTGGATTATTCAAAGCCATTATCTTTGCGCCAAAGGTTGGAAGCTGAGCTTTGGGTATTTTAAAGGTTTTTCCAAATCTTGCATTGAATTTTTTTGCGATTTCTCTGGCTAATTCCACATGCTGCTGTTGGTCTTTTCCAACTGGCACTATGTCGGTTTTGTAAAGCAAAATATCAGCAGCCATTAAAACAGGATAATTTAAAAGACCAGCGCTGACCGAACCTTTAAATTGTTTAGACTTGTCTTTGTACTGTGTCATTCTTAACAGCTCTCCAATCGGAGTTATAGTGTTTAAAAGCCAGGCTAATTCAGTGTGCTCTTCGATTTCTGATTGAACAAAGAGAATTGATTTTTCTGGATTAATACCAGCTGCTAAATAGCAAATAGCTGCATCTAAAATATTTTCTTGAAGTTTTTTTGCCTGATAGGGGACAGTGATGGCATGAAGGTCAACAATAGAAAAAATACATTCAGCTTTTTCTTGAAGCTCAACCCATTGTTTTATTGCGCCTAAATAGTTTCCTATGTGAATTGTTCCGCTGGGTTGTATTCCGCTAAAAATTCTCATAAATTAGACTTCAATTATTACAGCTAAAATCATTGGTCTTCTTTTAGTGCTTGTGAAAAGAAATTGGCCTATTTTATTTCTTATTTCATCTTTAACATAGGTCCAGTTGACTGCTCCTCCAGAGCCTGTGGCTCTATTAATAATGCCAATTACTCTTTTTCTAGTGTCCTTTAACAATCTCTTTGATTCTCTTAAATAAACAAACCCCCTTGATATTATATCAGGAGAACCCATAACCTTTCCAGTTTGTCTGTCTACAATGGTAATAATCACAAACATGCCGTCTTCGGCCAGTATGTGTCTGTCTCGCAAGACTATTTCACCAACATCTCCAACCCCAAGTCCATCAACCATAACATAATTTGAAGGAACTTTTTCTTTTTCAAGACTGATTTTCTTTTGGGTTAAACTAATCACCTGTCCATTTTCAGGCAGAATAATGTTTTTTTCATGAATACCCATTTCTTTTGCCAGTTCAGCATGCGAGATTAACATTGAGTGATGACCATGAACAGGGAAAAAGAACTTTGGGTTAATGATTTTAATCATTTCCTTTAATTCTTCTTTTTTGCCATGACCTCCTGCATGAATATCCATCATTTTATAATGGAAAACTTTAGCTCCCTGCTTTAAAATTTCATCCTTAACATTTTGCACTGTTCTTTCATTGCCAGGGATAACTGAAGAAGAAAAAATTACAGAATCATTTCTTTTAATTTTAATAAAGCGATGTTCTTTACTGGCAATTCTCATGAGCGCTGCTCTTGCTTCTCCCTGCGCTCCAGTGCACAATATTGTGACTTGAGAATCAGGATAGTTTTTAATTTGTTTAGAATTAATAAAGGTGGTTTTTTTTGCTTTAATATAGCCAAGCCGTTTTGCGATTTCAACATTTGTTTTCATTGAATAACCTTCAATGCAAACCTTTCTTTTATATTTTTCTGAAATACTTATCATTTGCTGAATTCTGTTTATTAAAGAAGCAAAAGTAGCAGAAATTATTCTGCCCGAAGCTATCTTAAAAATTTCTTCTAAGTTTTCTGAGATTTCTTTTTCTGACAAAGAATGACCTTCTTCTTCGGCTCCAGTTGAGTCTGATAGCATTAAGAGAACATTTCTTTTTCCCAGGCTGTTTAGTTTTTTAAAATCAGTAGGCAAGTCATTCATTGGATGAGGATCAAATTTAAAATCAGAAGTGTGAAGTATGTTTCCAACCGGTGTCTCAATAAATAACCCTAAGTTATCAGGAATATTATGATTTTGTCTAAAAAATTCAATTTTAAACTGGCCCAACCTTATCCTTGAACCATCTTTTACTTCTTCAATTTTTAATTTTGGTTGTTTTGAGAATTCTTCCTGTCTTTTTAAGATTATGCCCTTGGTCAAAGGACTGGCAAAGATTTTTAAATTCTTTCTCCAAATATGTTCAATAATATAGGGGAAAGCGCCGATGTGGTCATAATGACCGTGAGTGAACACAATTCCTAAAATATCATTTTTTCTTTTTTTAAGATATTCAAAGTTAGGAATGATGAAATCAATACCAGGCATATTTTCTTCTGGAAATCTCAAACCAACATCAATAATGATGATGTTTTTCCCATATTCCAACAGGGTCATGTTCCTGCCTATTTCGCCCAATCCGCCAAGAGGAATCATCCTTAAGCTGTTGGTGATTTTTTTTGTAGTTTTTTGAATTGTTTTTTCCATAATTTTTAAAAGTATAATAAAATCAAAGAATTAAGAGTTCTAAGTTGTTAGTTTTATCTTGTGCGGACAGGAGGACTTGCACCTCCACAGGATTACTCCCACTAGATTCTGAACCTAGCGCGTCTTCTAATTCCGCCACGCCCGCTTTTGAGCTTTGGAATTGAGATTAATTGTTATTAACAAGTTTGTTAAATTTATCCTAATTTTCTTAGAAAATCAAGACTTATAATTCTAGTTTTTTTAAATGTTCTTTGAGTTCTTTTGAAAACTCAGGACGAGAAAGCGCAAATTCTAAGACTGTTTTTAAGTATTCAAGCTTATTGCCAGTATCATAGTATTTCCCATTTTTTATCTCACAAGCATAAACAGGAACACCTTTTTTATTCAGTTCATTAATAGCGTCCACCAACCAGACCTCTCCTCCTTTGCTTGGTTTCAAGTCTCTAATAACGTCAAAGATTTCTGGGGGTAGGATATAGGCGCCATGAGTAGCTAAATTAGAAGGAGCTTCTTCTGGAAGCGGTTTTTCAACAATCTTTTTGATTCTAAAAATGCTTTCCTCCACTTTTTCCACGTCAGCTATTCCATAGCGTGAGAGCTCGTCTTCTGTATCAATTCGGACTGCAGAAATCATAATGCCAGGATATTTTTTGTAAGCTTCAATCATTTGAGCTAATCTTGGAGGCTTTGCCATGATAAATTCATCTCCCCAGACAACTGCAAAAGGCTGTTTGCCAATCGCAGGCTCAGCAGCAAGAACAGGTATAGCGTTTCCATAGAGTTCTCCGTTCTGGCGGATATAAATAAAATTAGCTAATTCGGCAATCCTTTTAATTTCTGCAAGCTCTTTTTCTTTTTTATTGTTTTCTAAGTGTCTTTCAAGCTGAAGAGACCTGTCAAAATGGTCTTCAATAGCTCTTTTTTGCCAGCCAGTAATAATGATCACGTCTTTAATGCCAGATGATATTACCTCTTCTACTACATATTGAATCACAGGCTTGTCTACTATTGGCAGCATTTCTTTTGGCATTGCTTTAGTTGCTGGTAAAAACCTTGTTCCCCAACCAGCAGCTGGAATCACTACTTTTTTAATTGGATTATTATTGTTTTCCATAAAGAAAGTCTAAATTTTTAGGCATTGATTTTAATGGTTTCTCAGAATGCAGCTCAGGAACTTGTTTGTAATTTTCATTTTTAATCCAGCCTGACTCTGTGTAGTAATAACAAGCCCCTTGTTTTTCCATAAAAAGGTCATAAACCCCCTTACAGTCCTCTGATGACCAATCTATTGTTACTAAATCATCTGATGAATCATTAATCATAACATGGCCATATCCAGCAGGAATTGCAACATACTCTCCTTTTTTTGCTTCAACAAAAAACACGTCTTCAATTATTTCTGGATCATCTTTTTTCTTTTGTGCTAAAAATATTCCTTTGCCTTCTAGTACTCCATAAATCTCTCCATAATTATCCTTGCTGTGGTAATGACCCTTTGTTTTCACGTATTCTTTTCCCAGCATTCTGGCTGGAGTAATAGTAATATGATTGACAAGCCCATCTTTCTCTTTAACCTTTCTGTACATGTAATACAGTTCAGAATTAGGAGCATTCTCAAGCCACTCTTTATCATAAATAACTTCCTTCATATCGCTAATATGACGTATGTCTGGTTTTCTGTTTTTTATTAATTCTTTGTAATTGTCCATGCTCTTTTTGTTTTAATATGCCATGTTTGGATATCAGCTAGTCTTTTTGACGGGTCAGTAATGATTTTTTCATTTATCCCTTTTATTTTTTCCGGGACAAGATAAAGATAATCTGGATTGTATAAAAACACAACAGGCGCGTCATCAATTAAAATATTCTGAAACTCTTCTAGTTTCTGATTTCTTTCTGCTTCATCCAATAGTTGCCTGTTGCTTTCTAACAGCTTGTCAGCTTTGCTGTTTTCATAGTTTGCTAAGTTTAACCCTAATTCTCCTTTTTGGGAAGAGTGCCAAAAGGGAAATGGATCTGGGATGAAAGATAAAACTTCTCCAAATAAAAGTGATTCAAACTCTCTTTTCCTTAAAACCTCTCTTTCCAAAGTATTAATATCAAAAGTTTCAACCCTGACTTTAACGCCCAATTCTTTCCATTGGCTTTTAATGATTCTAGCTGCTTTTATCATAAGGGATTGGTCAACTGTGTAAAGAGAGAATTCTAAAGACATTTTTTCTTCTGGCCTGTCAAAGCAGACTTCATTTAATTTTTCTCTGGTTTTGCTTTTAACATCACCCGTGCCTTTTTCAAGACCAAAAGGGGCTAAGATTTCTTGTTTATATTTTTCTTGAAATTTAATAATGGCAGCTTTTGTCTGACTTCCAAAATAACCAGTGATTCTTCCTTCAGGATATATTTCCGGGTATCTTGAAAGACATTTTTGGAGTTCTTTTACTTCATCGCCCTTGGAGCCAACAACAAGCGTACTTTTAAAAGCAAAAGACAGTTCTTTTTTGACTGTTTTTTCTCTAACACCTTCATCCGTCATGAAAAAACCAGCTTCTTCTAAAATACTCTTTGCTTTTTCAAGGTCAAATTCATAAATTTTTTCTGGCTGTTGTAGATTATAAATATCAGGAAGGATAGGAGAGTGAACTTCTTGGCCATAACCCGAAAAAAGCGTTTCAATGATTTCTTGCTTATTGATTCCGTAGTTCAGAGCTATCCTTACGTCTTTTTCAGAAAGGACTTTTGAGTTTTTTTCATTAAAGAAAACAGTGAAATATCTTGGTAAAGATAAAGCATAAAGATTTGTATCTTTGCATTTAATAGGGGTTTGGTCAGAGGCTTGGCAAAAAGAAAGATTCTTAAATGTGCTGGCAGAAAATCCTTCTACCGCTCTTTTTTCATAAGCATCAATGAGTTCTTCTTCTGTTTCAAAAAATTTGAAAGTGATTTTTGAAATGTATGGTCCTTCACCATGGTGCAATATATTTTTAATTAAATTAACTGATGTTATTTTCCCTTCCTTGTCTTGTGATAAATCTTTCAACTTGTAGGGTCCTGAACCAGTGGGGCTGAGATTGTTCGGGCTAAAAGAGAAGTTTTTAGCTGAAACATTTTCCCAGATATGTTTTGGAATTATTTTCAAAACACAATTTTCTAAAAAAATTGATGAGCTGTTTTTTAAAGTGAAACGTATAGTTGAATCAGATATTTTTTCTACTTCCACTCCAAGCCAGATTGAACGTAAAGGGCTTTTAATGTCTGGATTCTGGATCATTTCAACTGTAAATACTATATCGTCTGCGCTTAATTTATGTCCGTCCTGCCAGATCAAATTATCTTTTAAATGAAATTCATAAATAGTTCCATTGTCAAGTATTTGGTAATCTTTTGCTAAATCCAGTATAAGGTCTCCGTTTCCATCATAATTCATGAGGCCGGAAAAAATAAGCTCTGTTAAATCTTTGTCTGCATTTGAGAGCGGAGCATAGACAGGATTTATAAATCTTGGAAAGCCCACTATTCCTTCAGTATAAGAACCGCCTAAAGCTGGCACAACCCTTGTGTGGTCTAGATAAAAGCTGGTTGAGAGGAAAATAAATGAAAAGAGAAATAAAGAGCTGAAGAAAATAAAGACTTTCTTCTCTCTTTTACTTAAGATTTTGAAAAGCTGACTCCACTGGTTTTTTGAAGGCCACTGATAATTCATAGTTTTTAATCTCTTAAGAGATTCATTTATTTTAAGAAAAGATTGAGCATGGCTAAAATCACAAAGATTATTCCAAAAACTACTGTTGCCCAATAAATCTTTTTTTCCGCACCTCTTCTTGAGACGTGAAAACCTCCACCTCCTCCAAAAGCAGAACCTAAAGAACTGCCTCTTTGCTGAAGCAGAATAGAGATAATTAAAAGCACAGATATTACAATTTGAGCAATATATAGATATTGTTTCATTTTTTTAATCCCAGGAAAAAGTTTACAGTCCACACAACTATGGTTGTAAGAAATAGGGAAGTAAGGCTGGTAATTATGAGTTCTAAGAATAAAATATCTAAAAACCAAATTATGGCCATATTTAATAATATTGAGAAAAGGCCTAAAGTCAAGAATCTTAAAGGAAGCGTGATCATATTAAGAATTGGTTTAATAAAAAAATTAACAATCCCCAATATTCCTCCTATTAAAACCAAAACATGCCAATATTCTGTGAGCGCAACTCCTAAGAAGCTGCTTCCAGGCAAGACTTCCAAGCTTATACCAGTAATGAATTTTGCTGCTAGAAATATTGATAAAATACCAGCAACAATGTACCAAAAGAGTTTTTCCATATGTTTCTATTATACACTTTCGTTTGAGCAAGGCAAGAATTCTTCCTTGGATCAATTTAGCTTATCCAAATCAAAGGTTCTCTTGACAAGGCAGGGGGTCTTGATTAAGATAAAGGACAATTAGCACTCAAAGGTCTAGCCTGCTAAAAGATAAAAAGTATAACATAACAGTCATTATGAACATAAAGCCATTATCAGATTATATTTTAATCGAACCAGTCAGAGAAGAAGAAAAAACAAAATCCGGTATTTTGTTGCCAGAAACAGCTGATAAAGAAAAGTCCGAACAGGGCAAAGTTATTGCTGTTGGTCCTGGCAAAAGAACTTCAGCTGATAAAATGATTCCTATGAACGTAAAAGTTGGACAAAAAGTTTTATTCACAAAATATGGTCCAAGCGAGATTAAAGTCGATGGGAAAGAATATCTTATTGCTAAACAAGAAGATATTTTAGCAGTTATAGAATAACAAATTTTAATAAAACTATGGCAAAACAAATTGATTATCAAGAGGCAGCTCGTAAAAAATTAAAAGCAGGAGTGGATCAACTAGCTGATGTTGTTAAAGTAACATTAGGTCCAGGAGGCAGAAATGTTGTTTTAGACAAGGGTTTTGGAGCTCCCACTATTACTAATGATGGCGTAACCATTGCCAAAGAAATTGATCTCAAAGACAGAATAGAAAACTTAGGGGCTGAAATCGTAAAAGAAGTTTCTGAAAAAACCAATGATATAGTTGGTGATGGAACTACCACTGCAGTTGTATTGGCCCAAGCCATCATTTCAGAAGGTTTAAAGCTTGTTGAGGCAGGTTTTACCCCAGCTGATATTAATAAGGGAATAAAAAGCAGGGTTGATAAAATTGTTGAGTTTTTGAAGAAACGCTCAATTAAAATAGAAAGCAAACAAGAAATTGCTCAAGTAGCAACAATTTCTGCTGAAAGCAAAGAAATTGGTAATTTGATTGCTGAAATTATGGATGAAGTTGGAAAAGACGGAGTGATTACTGTTGAAGAATCAAAGACATTTGGTCTTGAAAAAGAAATTGTTAAAGGAATGCAATTTGACCAGGGCTATATTTCTCCTTACATGATTACTGATACAGACAGAATGGAAGCTGTTTATGAAAATCCATATATTTTAGTAATTGATAAAAAAATCTCAAGCTTACAGGAAATTTTGCCAATCTTAGAGAAAATAAGCCAGGCAGGGAAGAAAGAATTAGTTATTATTTCTGATGATATTGAAGGAGATGCTTTGGCTACATTAGTAGTTAACAAGCTTCGTGGAATATTTAAAACCTTAGCTGTTAAGACTCCTGGTTTTGGTGATAGAAAAAAAGAAATGCTTCACGATATAGCAGTTTTAACTGGAGCTCAGTTAATTTCTGAAGAGCTTGGTTTAAAACTAGAAACTGTTGAAATCTCTAACTTAGGTTCAGCTAGGAAAGTTGTTTCAACAAAAGAAAAAACAACTATCATTGAAGGAAAAGGAAAGAAGGAGGATATTGAAGCAAGAATTGCTAATATCAAAAACCAAATAGAAACTAGTGATTCTGATTTTGATAAAGAAAAACTTCAGGAAAGATTAGCCAAATTAGCTGGTGGTGTTGCGGTTATTAAGGTTGGAGCAGCTACTGAAGTTGAACAAAAATCCAAACAGCACAAAATAGAAGATGCTTTGTCAGCTGCTAAGGCAGCAATTGAAGAAGGTGTTGTTCCTGGTGGAGGAGTAGCTTTAGCAGTAGCATCTGCTTTAACAGATTCTTCAGTAGGAGATGTAAAACTTTCGAATTTAGAGAAAGAAGGTTATATGGCAGGACACGACATAGTCAGAAGAGCCTGTCAATCACCTTTAAGGCAAATCATTAAAAACACTGGTACTGATGAGGTTGTGTTATATAAGGTTCTGAAGGATATTGATGATAAGAAAAAAGAACAAGTACAGGCAGATAAGATGGATTGGGCATTAGGATATAATGCTGCAACAGGCAAATTAGTTAATATGGTTAATGATGGTATTATTGATCCTACTAAAGTTGTAAGATTAGCATTGGAAAATGCCTCTTCAGCAGCTTCAATGTTCTTAACTACAGAAGCTGTAGTTTCAGAAATACCTGAAGAAAAGAAGCAGATTCCTGCAATGCCAGCAGGGGGAATGCCTGGAATGTACTAAACACTGATAGATTTTAAACTTACTATCTTGCCATCAGCAATAAGCTGATGGCAAGCTTTAGTTAAACCTAAAATTAAGATATAATTAACATCAGTCGAGTTCAATTAATAGATTGAATGAAAATGATTCAAATTATTTTAGCAATATTGGCTGTAGTATTGGTTTGGATAATCTTTGTTTATAATGGCTTGGTTAAGTTTAAAAACAGAGCTCAAGAAGCTTGGGCTGATATAGATGTTCAATTAAAGAGAAGATATAATTTAATTCCTAACTTAGTTGAAGCAGTAAAAGGATATGCAACTCATGAGAAGGGGATTTTCACAAAAATAGCTGAGGCAAGAGCTAGGGCAATGGGAGCCAAAGGTACAAAAGAAAGGGGTCAAGCAGAAAATGCTCTTTCTCAAACACTAAAAAGCCTTTTTGCTGTTTCAGAAAGCTATCCAGACCTTAAGGCGTCAACTAATTTTCTAGAGCTTCAAAGAGAACTTCGTGACACTGAAGACAAGGTTCAAGCTGCCAGAAGATTCTATAATGGCAATGTTAGAGACTTGAATATTAAACTGGAGAGTTTTCCTGCTAATCTTATTGTTAATATTCTAGGATTTAAAAGAATGGATCTTTTTGAATTAATAGAACCAGAAAAAAGAGAAGCTCCAAAAGTAAAATTCTAATTAATGTATGGCCACATTATATACTCAAGCGGATTCTAATATTCGTAAAACTTGGATTTTATTAACTTTGTTCTTAATTTTGATTATTGGATTGGGATGGTTTTTTAGTTATCTGCTTGATAACAGTATTTTTTTAATTATTGCTGTATTTTTAAGTATTACTCAAAGCGTTGCTAGTTTTTGGTATTCTGATAAGATTGTTTTAGCAATGACAAAAGCGCGAGAGATTCAAAAAAAAGATAATCCAGAACTTTATAGAATTGTTGAGAATTTAGCTATTACTGCAGGACTTCCTACTCCTAAAATATATATTATTGATGAAGCTCAACCAAATGCTTTTGCAACAGGAAGAGACGAGAAGCATGCTGTTGTTGCTGTGACAAGAGGATTATTGGAAAAATTAGAAAGAACAGAACTTGAAGGAGTAATTGCTCATGAATTAGCTCATATTGGGAACAAAGACATGCTCTTGGGAACAGTGATAGTTGTTTTGGTTGGAGTTGTGGCTCTTTTATCAAGAATATTTTTAAGAATGAGTTTTTATTCAGGAGGAAGCAGAAAAAGAGATAGAGATCGCTCAGCTGGTATAATAATGATTTTGGGGTTGATTGGAGCAGTTCTAGCGCCCATTATTGCTACTTTCATTCAGTTGGCAATATCAAGGAAAAGAGAGTTTTTAGCTGATGCAACAGGAGCTCTTTTAACAAGATATCCAGAGGGTTTAGCCAAGGCTCTAGAAAAGATATCTAGTAATAGAACTCCTTTAAAAACAGCTGACAGTTCAACTGCACATCTGTACATATCCAGTCCTTTTAAAGAAAAGAATTGGTTAACAAACTTATTTTCAACTCATCCACCAGTAAGAGAAAGGTTAAAAGCTTTGAGGGGGATGAAGGTTTGAAAAATTAAAAGAAAGTGATAGGCTTTTAAGTAAGGAGAGGTGCGCCGAACGGCTAAGGCACTTGTCTGGAAAGCAAGGACCCCTTTGGGGGTTTGCAGGTTCGAATCCTGTCCTCTCCGCATGATTAGTATTTGTATGTTGTATTTAGTGAAAAAATATGGATGATAATAAAATTACCAATTTCTTTTTTGAAATCGCTACATTAAGAAGGTTAACGCGTTCTCATCGTCAAATGATTCAAGAGGTGAGTGATAACATTTCTGATCATAGCTTTCGAGTTGCCATAATTGGCATGATTTTAGCTAATCTTGAGCAATGTGATGAGAGTAAGGTTTTAAAAATGTGCTTATTCCACGATGTTGCAGAAGCTAGAATAGGTGATGCGAATTTCATTAATCAGCAGTATATTGATGTACGTGAGGAGGAAGCATTTAAAGATCAGATGCAAGGATTACCTATTTCTGAAGAAATGATAGGAATTATAAAAGAACGTGCAGAACAGAAAACCAAGGAAGCTGTAGTTTCTAAAGATGCTGATTTGCTTGACCAGATGGTTTTACAGCAGGAGTATTTTTATAAAGATGAAAAAAATCGTAAAATATGGCAGGACCATTCAGAAAAAAGTTTAAAAACAGAATCAGCAAAAAAATTAGCTAAAAAAATTAGGCAATTAAACCCTTTTGAATGGCTTTATCAATTAGCTGAAGATAAAAAAAATCAAATAATTAAGCGATAAATAATTAAAAAAATATGGAGATTCAAAACTTAATTCAAAACTTAACATCTTGGTTTTTAGCTCATGGAATAAAGATAGTTATTATTTTAATTGCTGCGAATTTAATAAATCGCTTTTCAAAAACTATTATTAAAAAAACAATTGAAAAGCAGATTCAAGGCAACATTTCTGAACAGGAAGAAAGAATGCGTATTGAAACTTTGATAGCTGTTTTTGAGGGAACACTGAAATTTATTGTTTGGGTTATAGCTCTTTTAATGATTCTTCCTGAATTTGGATTAGAAATTGCTCCTATTTTAGCTAGTGTTGGAGTAATGGGTTTAGCAGTTGGCATGGCAGCAAAAGATATAATTTCAGATTTTATTGCAGGATTATTCATTATCATGGAAAATCAGTATTATATTGGAGAAAAAATAAAGGTTGCTGGTGTTGAAGGCAAGGTTAAAGAAATTACTTTGCGAAAAACAATTATTGAATCTGAAGATGGTTCAATTCATTCAATTCCTAACAGCAAAGTTACAGTAGTTTCTAAAAAACAATAATTTATGTATTCTTCCCCAATTGAAGAAGTAAAATCAAAGCTTGATATAGCTGAAGTGGTTGGTAGTTATATAAAACTGACAAAGGCAGGGGTAAATTATAAAGCGCTTTGTCCTTTTCATGGTGAGAAAACACCTTCGCTTTTTGTTTCTCCCTCAAGGCAGATCTGGCATTGTTTTGGCTGTGGTGAAGGTCATAGTATTTTTGACTTTGTTATGAAGGTTGAGGGAATTGAGTTTGGGGATGCATTAAGAATCTTGGCCCAGAAAGCTGGGGTAGAGCTTAAACCATTAAAGCCGGAATTAAGAACTAAAAGACAGAGATTTTATGAGATTTGTGAATTAGCTGTTAAGTTTTATCAGAAACAGCTTGAAAAAAGTTCAAAAGGTAAAAAAGCTAAAGAGTATCTTTTAAAAAGAGGAATAAATGAAGAATCAATTGAAAAATGGAAATTAGGCTGGGCTCCTGAGCTATGGCAGGGGTTGAGTGGTTTTTTAAATTCACAAGGATATAGCAATCAAGAAATTGAGAAAACAGGACTAGCTATTAAAAGCGAGAAAGGTTCTTATTTTGACCGTTTCAGAAGTCGGATTATATTTCCTGTTTTTGATTTGAATTCTCAAATTATTGGTTTTGGAGGAAGAGTCCTTAAAAAAGATAAAGAAGTTTCAAAGTATATGAATACGCCCAATACTCTTTTATATGATAAGGGCAGGATTTTGTATGGATTAAACAGATCAAAAGTAGGAATAAGGAAAAGTGATTCTTGCATGTTAGTTGAAGGTTATATTGATGTTATCTTAGCTCATCAGGCAGGCATGGAAAACGTTGTGGCTACTTCTGGAACTGCTTTAACTCCTTTTCATTTAACTATTTTAAAAAGATATTCTAATAATCTGTCTTTGGCCTTTGACATGGATTTTGCAGGTGATGCTGCAACAAAAAGAGGAATAAATTTAGCTCAAACCAGAGGTTTTAATATAAAAGTAGTGAGTATGCCTGAGGGCAAGGATCCTGCTGATATTATTTCTTTAAATCCCGAAAAATTTAAAAAGATGGCCGAAGATTCTATTTCTATTTTAAAGTTTTATTTTCAAAATGCTTTTTCTCAATTTGATAAAAAAACTGCTGAAGGAAAAAGAGAGATTTCAAATATTTTACTCCCTATTATTAAAAGGATTTCAAATAGGATTGAGCAGTCGTCGTGGGTTCAGGAATTATCCTCAAAGCTTAATGTAAAAGAAAAACATATTGAAGAAGAGCTTCAAAAAGTAAAGCCAGAACAACAGGCTTCACGTTTCAATGTTCAAACTTCAGAGGTTAAGAATCCAGTGATTGAAAAATCGATAAAAGAAATTCTAGAAGAAAGAGTAATTTCTTTATTACTTAAAGCACCTCAACACTTAAATGTGATTGATGAGCGAATAATTCCTTATTTTTCTTCCCAAACAAAAGAGATTGTAAATAACTTTGAAAATCGTGATAAAATTTCTTCTGAATTATCTGATCTTATTGCATCACTTTCATTAAAAGCAGAGATAGAGCAAATAGAAGAAGAGGATATTTTGCCTGATATTAAGTTTTGCTTGAAAGAAATTAAATCCCTTGAGTTGAAGAAAAAACTTGATGATATTTCTCTTCAAATTAGACAAGCTGAACAAGAGCAGGATATTAAAAAAATTGAAAATCTTAGCGAAAGATTTAATCAATTAACAAAAAAGATAACGACTTATTAATCTTATGCCAAGGATAAAAAAACGCTCAAAACGAGCTCCAGTCAAAAAAAGAGTTAAAAAAACAAAAACCAAAAAGGTTAAAAAAAGAAAGCCAGCAAAAAGAGCAAAGCCCAAAAGAAAGAAAGCGAAACCAAGAGTGAAAAAAAAGGCTGGAAAAAGAAAAAGAACAGTAGCAAAAAAGAAAAAACCTGTTAAAAGAGGTCGCTATAAAAAAGTCTTCACAGAGGAGAAAATTGAGAAATTGATTGAAAAAGCCAAAGAAAGAAGGTTTATTAGCAGTTCTGAAATCCTTTATACTTTTCCTAATTTTGAAAAAGATATTTCAGGGCTGGAAGCGCTTTATGACAGGTTAGAGGAGAATGGAATTGAAATAAAAGAAGTCAAAGAGCTTTTGACATTCAAGAAAGAAAAAGCAGTGTCAAAAAGAAAAAAGATTGACCCTGTTCAAATGTATTTAAAAGAAATTGGACGAGTTGATTTTTTAACTGCTGATGAAGAAAAAGAGCTTGCAAAAAGAATTGAAAAAGGAGAGATAGAAGCGAAAAAGAAGTTGGCCAGAGCTAATCTTAGACTGGTGGTTTCAATTGCTAAAAGATATATTGGCAGATCTCCTAATTTAACAATTCTAGATTTAATTCAAGAAGGTAATTTGGGACTTTTCAGAGCAGTTGAGAAGTTTGATTGGAGAAGAGGCTATAAGTTTTCAACTTATGCTACTTGGTGGATAAGGCAGGCAATTAGCAGAGCTCTGGCTGATCAGTCAAGAACCATTAGAATTCCTGTTCATATGGTTGAAACGCTTTCTAAGTATAATAAAGTAAGAAGAAAGCTTTTGAAAAGCTTGGGCAGACCACCTTTGGCCGAAGAAATTGCTGCTGAAATGGGAATTGAAGTTGTAAAGGTACGTCATTTAGCAAAAATTTCTCAGCGCACAGTATCGCTTGAAACGCCAGTAGGTGGTGACGAAGACGATTCAGTTTTAGCTGAGTTTATTAAGGATGAGAAATCAACTCCTCCTTCTTTAGATGCAGCAAGGGTTTTGTTAAGAGAAAGATTGTATGAAATTCTTGTTGATTTGACAGAAAGAGAGCAGAGGATTTTATCAATGCGATTTGGCTTAGAGAATGGGATTACCCATACCTTAGAAGAAGTTGGTCAAGAATTTGGAGTTACTCGTGAAAGAATTCGTCAGATTGAAGCTAAAGCCCTAGAGAAAATTCGAGAACATAAAAAATTGAAAAAATTAAAAGGTTATTAAGCTCTTCACAAATTGAAGAATTTATCTTAACATATATTATCATTCCGGCGTGGCGCAATGGTAGCGCGGATGCCTGTTAAGCATTAGGTTGTAGGTTCGAATCCTACCGCCGGAGCCGTCATTATCTAACGCGAACTTACTCTGCTGAGGGGGGAACAAGCCACGCTTGTTCCTGTCAGAAAAATTTGCCCTGTCTTGTAATAGCAAGACAGGGTCTCTTTTGTTATCAGGATTTTCTAAATTTTCCGAATAAAATAGATTAATTTCGATGTTTTCTTGAGAATAAACAATCTCTTTAATAAACCTTCTAACTAATAGATTTCTTTCGACCCCCCTTCTTTTTCCAAGAGAAGAAATCAAAGATTGGAGAGTAGAAAGTATGCTTTCCGAACTGAGTTTGGAGCATACTTTCCTTAGTTCGAGTCTAGCCCGGTGGGGTGAAGCTGAATTTTTTAATTCAGGTTTCGAACTATCTAAGCTATGGTTTAGCTTAAAGACAAGATTTCCGATATAGTTTTTATCAATAGAAATTCTTTCTAAATTTTCCAAAATATATCTTTCCAATCTTTCAGCGCTAACTTGTTTTACTGAACAAGCTTGCCAATCTTTTTTTAAAGTAGAAGTGCAACGATAGTAATAATACCTCTTAAGTTTTCCTTGGCTTCTCTTGTTGGTAAAACAAGAAGTCATTTTAGAGCTACACTCCTTACAATTGATTAAGCCGCCAAAAAGAAAATCTCGATAGACTCTGAATTTTCTTATTCTCTTTTTGTGAGTTTTTTGAGCAAGCTTAAAAGTTTTTTCAGAAATTATTGATGGCAGCTTTATTCTTCCTGATGATAAATCTCAGCCAATTGTTTTTATTGCTGGTGGAATTGGTATTACTCCTTTTATAAGTATGCTGCGATACATTAACGAAGAAAATCTTGATTACAAAATTACTTTGCTATATTCAAACCGAGATAGAGAATCAACTGCCTTTTTAGAAGAATTAGAAAATATAGCTAAAAATAATCCAAAATTTAAACTAATATTAACAATGACTGATGATTTAAAATGGCAAGGTGAAAAAA